>MDTC01096605.1_pt1 | contig 14274 bp, 11 predicted proteins | sample 811181 | NCBI WGS metagenome assembly MDTC01 (sample SAMN05326644, study PRJNA326480) | marine metagenome | isolation source: seawater | place: Pacific Ocean: North | collected 2011 | reverse complement strand
TTCTGTCATAATATCTATAAAGAATTCAAAATTAACTAAATATTCTTCATATTCATCTCCAATAGAATCCATATAAACTTTAATACTATTGCCGAACATATTAGAAATATTATCTTTATTATATTTAAAATCAGATATTTCTAATTTTTGTAATTTATAAACTAAATTTCCATTTTTATTATACTCTATAGTATTATCATCATCAAATAATTTTAATATATCTATACCATCATAACAAGTTCCAATAAAATAACCTCCTTTTTTACATGAATTACTTATATTTTCTAAATAATTTCTTAAAGTTTCTTCAGATTTAAAATAATAATGTAATGAAAATTGACAACTCACTAAATCAAATTTACTTGTTGCTACTGCATTATATTTTTTTCTAATTTCTTCATATTTTTTAGGAATAGATCTTTTTTTATTATATAAAATGTTTATCATATTTTTAGAATGATCTATTTCTTTTTCTTCACCAATAAACCCTAATTCATTTTCAATACTTTTAGATGTATCATATCTCAAAAATACCGCTTTAGTAATTGATTGCTTTTCTTTATAAAATCTTTCACAAGCTTCATCTACAGGAGATATATCTAATCCAAATAAATAATTACAAGTAACATCTAATTTTAAATATTTATTAATATCTCCACCTCTACCGATAGATGTATCTAATATATTAATTTTAGATTCAAAACTATTACCAATTAACCCTATTAATTTAGATTTAACTAAATTATGAAATTTTCTTAATGGAAATGATACAGTTACTATATTTTCCGTATCATAATATGTTTTAGGTTTATATTTTTTATAAATATCAATATTTCCTTGTATCATATCTTCTAAAATAGGATTTTGTATACTATCCCAAATATCTACTGCATTATGATATGCTTGTGGAATACCTCCTTTATCAGAACGCACACGTAATGGTTCCCATTTAAAACCATCTTTAGCATCTTTATTATATTTCATTTCTATAATATCATTATCATTAATTTCTCTTTTATCTTTTAAACAAACCATTTTTCCATCTATTAATTCAATATTAGTTTTACTAATATTTTCTTTTAAATCCTGTATTGAAAATTCAATTAATTCATCATCTTTATAAAATGAACTTTTATCTAATAAAATTCTCATACAATAATCAATTGTATTATCTCTTTTTTCATAATATTTAACATATAAAGTTAATTGTTTATATTTTGAATATAAATCTATATCATTAATTTTTTTAATTAATGGAAAAATTTTATGTCTTTTTTGAGATTTGTATATTTCTTCTAATATTTTTACTTTAAAATCAATTGTATTTTCATGTGGTGGTTTCCACTTAAAATTTAAATTCCATGATCCAGATATATTATTTACAACTTCTCCATCTAAATTAGCTTTAACTGGAAGATTGGCAGGTAAATAAATTAATCCATCAATACTATATCTATATTTATTTTGTTTATTCCAAATAATAGATGATTGTACTAATATATCTTTTAATAATTTTTTTTTAATACTATCTTTAATTTTTTCACCATTACTTATAAATCCTTTTTCATATGATTTAAAGTCAAATTCTATTTTATTATCATCATTTATATAATCAGAATCAATTTTTAATGTAGTTAAATAATTTTTAAAAGTTTCTAATATATTAAATCGACTTAATTTATTAGGTGATATAAATGGGTGAGAATATGCTTTTTGTGAAATTTCAGATTCACAATAATAAACATCAAAAATCATAAATAATCTGATATCATCATTATTTCTATCTTTTTTAATATATTCTCCATCTAATAACCATTCTCCTTTAATTTTTGGTATAACTAATCCAGTATCTATTATATCATTTTTTTTATTATATAAATATAATTTTTTATCTTTATTAATATACAGTAAATATCTATCTCCATCTGCTTTTTCAGTAACTAAATAATTTTCTAAAATATTTATTGGATTTTCTTTGTATAAATTTTCTAATTTTAAAGTTACTGGTTGAGGACCCATAAAAGTTTTATATCTTTTCTTTTCTTGTTTTGTTAATTTATAATATTCGTTTAATATTTGTTTTTGTAATGAATTTGATACAATAATTATTTCATCAGAATGAATAGATGATATATTATAAAATATATCATTTAATTCCTTCATTATTTTATTAATTATAGTAGGGTCTTGATCTATTAATATATCTAATGATAAATTCGTTATATCTTCATTGTCCAAATCAATAATTTTGTATTTGATTATATAAGCATTATTTTTATAAATTAAATATGGTGAAATCTTTCTTATTGATCCTAAATTGTGTTTATCTGCTATCTTTTTACTAATTTTTAAATTTTTATTTATTTCTACATATTTTAATAAATGAACTAATCTAAAATAATCTTCACTATCTTTAATTGGATTTCTGTCCATTTTATAAGATACTTTTCTTAAAATACTATCTAAATTTGGAAACCATTGTTCTTTAATATATTCAATATCACCCGGAACCGGTAATTCAGATAAATTAATTTCATCTATATCTATATCATTTATAGATGAACTATCATCTGACATTCCTCCTTTATACAAACCTTCTAAAAAATCAATATCAATAACAGGAACAATTAATATAATACCATCATCTGATTCAATTTTAACATATGTATCTGTACCATACTCCCCTTCATACTCATAAAATACTTCTTTAATTGTTACATCATTATCATCTAAATCATCTTTAATTTTTTCATCTGTATTTTTAGACCAATAACTTTCTAATATTTTAACTTTTTTATTTATATAATTTTTATAATTGGTTTCACTTGATAACTTATCTTTTTCATCTATATAATCTTTTTCTTGGTGTAAACTAATTTTTGTTGAAAATGGATTATATTTTTTTTCAGTTTGTAATTCTTTATATTGATTTTTAATATAATTTTCAATAGCATATAATCCTATATTTAGTTTTATATTTGAACCAACATATTCTATTTCTAATTCATAAATTTCTACTTCGTTTAAAATATTCGCAGATTTAAATGAATCATGATAATCATATGTTCTAAATTTATGATTATATTTAGACGATTTTACAGCTGTTAAATCAATTCTCCATAATTTACTATCAGTTAAATAACTAAATCTTTTTTTGTATCTAAATATTTTTTTAGTATTATTAAAAGTAGTTATGATATCTTCAATATTATCTGTAATTAATTCTTCTTTTTTTAAATTAATTTTATAATTAAAATTACTATTTAAATAAGTATCGTTAATATTTTCTATTTTATGTTTTTGTTTATCAATAACTTGAATATCCATTTCAGAAGAAATAATATTAGTCATACAATATTTTTTAATATTTTCAATTCCTTTTATTGTTAATCTTTTTTTACTTTGTTGTTCATTAAATTTATCTTTTCTTAAATATCTAATATCTAATGTATTATCACTATCATCTAATCTATAATTTTCATTTAAATAATCATTAATTTTTTTGAAATCTTCTTTTGTAATTGTATTTACTATTTTTTTATCTATTTTTTTCTTACCATACAACAACTCTAATTCTAAATTTTTATTTTTAATAGCAGATTCCAACATATTAAATACGTCTTCATCATCTTTTTCATTTATGAAAATCATACTTTAATTATATTATATAATATATTTTCAAATTTATATTTATATATATTTATAATTAATATCATCGTATAATATTTGTTTAATTTTTTTCTTTCCATTTTTATCAATTAAAATTACATTATTATCTTCAGCAATTTTTACTAATTCTGTCATTTTATATTTGCTAATTGGATTTAAAAAACTTTTATAAATTATATTGTTTTTTAAATTATTATTAATAAAAGTATTTTTTAAAAATAAATTCATTTTATATATTTCAATATTTTCAATATCATAATCAACATCTGATATTTTCCACCCAGTTTTATCAAAAATTACATATATATTTTTATCATTTTTATCAATATAATTATAATATACATCATTCTCTTTATGATAAATATAAATATTAATATTATAATAATCACTTAAATATATAAGGGTTGATATCATATTATTCTCTTGTAAACCACTTTGTATTACTGATTTTGAAAAATATTTAGAATAATTATATTTATCATAATTACTATCTTCAATATCATTTGCAATTTTAATTTTTAATTTATTAATAAATAAATCTTTTGATTCTGTTAATAAATATTCTGGTTCATTTATAGATATAATAATTTCATCAATTGATTTACAATATTTATTTTTATTTTTATAATCATTTTCTTTTACATTTTTAATTTTATTATTTTGAATAAATTTGGAATTATTAATTTTTAAAACATAATCTGTTTTGTCTTTAACACTTAATATATCCATTTTTTTTATTACTACTAATTTATCTTTAAATTTAAATTATATTATCAAATTTATATTTTAGAAAAATTAATTAAATCAATATCATATTCATCAAAATCTTCATCATTTATTTCTTTATAAGAAAAAATAGTTTCATCATTTATAATTGGTTTATCATAATAAATATCTTTTTGATTATTAAAATCAGAGTGATTAATTAAATTTGTATAATTTATTTTATCAACTATTATTTTAAACATATCATCTATATAGTTATCATCAATAGAATATAAATTTATAAAAATTCCATTATTATTTTGGGTGTATTTAAAATTATTATTAATTATATAATTATTTAATATATTACTATTTACACTCCTATCAGTTATTTTATTATAAATAAATATTTTTTTTTGTGAAGAAGTTAAATCTGGTTCCATGTTTATATTAAATATATAATTATTAAAAAAAAATCAAACAATTATTTTATTTATTATTTATTATTTATTATTTTTTATTTATTATTTATTATTTATTATTTTTTATTTATTATTTAAATTAATGTAGCTATTAATTGTATTTTATCTGAATTATATTTTATTCTGGTTGCATTTATTTTTACATTTATATTATCGTTATTATTATATTTTGTTATATCATCTATATTACTTTCTGGAATTATAATAACTATGGGACTATTATTAAATGTATCATTACTTTTGTCAATATAAATAGAATTTAATAATTCAGATAATTTTATGTAAGCAACTATACCTAATTTATTTATATTATCAATATAACAATTAATAATATCATTCTCTTTGGGAGATAATATAATTGCTTTATAATTAATATTATATTGAATATAAGATTTATTATTTAAATTTACAATATGACCAATTGATTTATTTATAATATCAATTGAATTTTTTATAATATATCCTTCTTTTATACAAAATCCCTCATTCTGTGTTTTTAATTTATAAAATATAATTTCATTTATATTTTGATTCAATTCATTTGGTTTTAGATTTATTTTTGTTGATAATTTTTGATTACTAATAAAAGATAAATCCATTTATATTAATTTACAAAATATATTTTTATATATCTTCAAATTATATATTATTTAATATTATATCTGATAATAGAAAATTATCAATATTTATATAATACTTTTTATCATCCATAATAGATTTAAATCTTAATAATAATTCAATATATATACATAAATTAATTTTATTTAATTTATCATATTCACTTTTATTGTTTGTTATATTCTGAATATAATTTTTAATATCATCAATTTTAAAATCATTTGAATTACATATACGACAACCTAATTTATCTCTCACACCTCTATTTGAAGAAGGAGTTTTATTTGGACTTTTAATTTTTAAATCTAAATTATTATTTTTATCAAAAAATCCATATCCGTAAGCATTATATTCAAAAATATCCATTATATATTCAATATAAATATCTGAATTAATTGATTTTTCGATTAAATTTTTATCTGCTATTAATACTTCTTTAATTTTTGTACCACTTATAAGATAATATTTAATTTCATTATTATTATTTAAATAAAACCCGATTGGATTTTTTAAATATTTATCATTATTTAATACATATTTTTTATCAATTTTATATATAAAGTTTGGTGTAAAATAACTATTAACATCATATATATCTGTAAAATCTATTCCTTTACTAATATAATATAATAAATGTATTTTATAATTAGGTGATAATCTATCTAATGAATATTGAAATTTTATATCATCAGTTAACCAAGAATAATTAAATATAATTTCATCTGTGTCTTTATCTTTAAGATTAAATATCATATTTAATTTTTTTATTTTTTTTCTTACATTTTTTTCAGTAATTGTTATATTAATTTCTTTATCATCTTTTTTATCTTTCTTAAGTGTTTTTTGTTTTTCTTTTGTTTCTTTTGTTTTTTTATCAATTCGGAATCCAATATAATTATTTGTATTTTCATGATTTTTATCTCTATCAAAAAATGAAATATTTTCTTCTAAATTATCTGGTTGAAAAATATAATTTTTATTTTTATATATTAAATATCCATTTACATCATTTTCATTCTGCAACATTATTTTTTCATTTATAATTTTATCTAAACATAAATACAAAACAGATTTATCTATATTAATATATAATTTTAATGAATCTAATATAGTATTTATATCATATACTAATCTTATTTTATATAATCCAGCAATATATTTGTAAACAATTTTAAATATATTATCTATATGTTTTTTATTTAATGTATCTATATCTTTAGTTTTTTCTATATTTTTAATTTTATTACATTTATAATTACAGTATGTAGAACATAATAAATTAAAATACTGTTTTTTATATGGATTATAATTATCTATTACCTGATATTTATGTAATCCATTTTCTTTTGAATTTGTTTGTGATGTTACAATTGTTTCATTTATTAATTTTGTTTCATCAATTTCATTTAAATTTTTGAATATTGAACAATCTATCGCATTTTTTTGTAATATATTTTCTATCTGTAAAATATCTCTTGATTTAATTTCAGCCCTTCTATACATATAAATATCACTACTTTCTATAGTTGATTCATTAAATGAACAATATTTATAAATTGTTACATTTTTTTCATCTTTTCTTAAATCTTTATGAGAACAATATCGTATTCCTCTGCCAATAATTTGTTCAATTCTATTTAAATGATACCAAGGTTCCATAATATGTATTTCTCTTATTCTTTTCATATCAATACCTTCTTTTGTAACTTCTGATCCAATTATTATTTTAATATCTTCTCCATATTTATTACTTGTATTGTTTAATTTTTGTAATTCTAAAATATTATTTTTTGAATCTTCTTCACCTGATAAAACAATATATTTAGCTTGTTTAAATGATTTATTTAATTTTTTACATTCATTTTCTGTATATCCATCATATGATATTTTTTCTATTTTTCTTCCTTTTTTATTTAATATATCTTTACCATTATATCTACCAAATCCATTTTCTTCTAATGCTAATTGTAAAGGTATTATACTACTTGAAATATATCTACTATAAATAAATATTAAACCTTTTGTTGATTTAATAGTTTCCAATAATAAATGAAATTTACTAGAATATTCTTTTAATTTATCAAATTGTAAAAAATAACCAATATCTTTATTTTTAATTAATTCTTTTTTGTAACTATAAATACCATTATTTTCATCAAAACATCTTTTTAATCCATTAATACCATATGTATCTTTTATATTTTTAGTAAGTAATGGATATGTAAATATTGATATTTGATGTAACTGATTATCATATATTTTTTTATTATTTGGATGTTCTTTTATAAAATTTTCATAAATAGTTTTTTGAAAACCAGTAAATTCACATCCATATAATTTATTTTTTAGATATTCTATCTTATTTTTTTCTAAAATTTTAATGTTAAATGGATCTTTAGAAGGAAATTTATTTAATATATTTTTTTTTGTATTTTTATTAATAGTTGGGTATAATCTATATGGAAAAGTTTTAGGATTATTTCCTCTTATAAAAGATATATATCCTCTACATTTATTATTTAATAATTCTATCCCTCCTGATGTTAGTTTATCATCTTTAAATATTTCATTTTCAGTAATTTCAGGTCTATTATCATTTAATAATAATAAATTTAATAACCATATTATTTCAATAGATGAATTATACATAGGAGTAGCAGATAATATTAATAATTTCATATTATTACTATACTTAACTATTTTATATAAAGTATTTATAATAATTCTTGAAGATTTTTCTTTTTCTGTCCGTATATTATGGATTTCATCAATTATTAATAATTTATCATCAAAAAATTCTCTAATAGCTTTTTGTTCATAAATATCTATATTATCTTTCATATCTGGAGTTATATATTCTTTAATATGCTTAATTATCATATTTACAAATTCTAAATAACCATAAAATTCATAATTTTTATTAATTATATTTTTTTTTATTTTTGATATTGATATATTTTTATTTTTCTTATCATTATTAAATAAATCAATATATTTATTATCAGTACATTGATTTGAATCTTTGTCTGTATTTAAAATAGTATTTTTCCAATTATTAATAATATTCGGACTAGCTAATATAATTATTTTTTTATTTAATTCTGTAAAATTTTCAGCTACTGATATACCACTACAAGTTTTACCAACTCCTGTTCCATGATATATTAATAAACTTTTGTAAGGTGATTCTAAGGAATAAAAATTTTTTAAAAAAATTTGGTATGGTGCTAATTCAAAATAATTATCTAATGTTGTATTACAATCTATAGAATCTAAATTATCTATTACTAATGAATTAAATTCTAATTTATTATTAATTTTATTAATAAAATTAATATCATTATATTCTGGATAATTATTAAAATCTAAATCATCTTTAACTGTTTTTTCATCTACTATTTTTTTTATTATTTTTAATATTTCAAGAATAAGTAAATTACTATTTTTATAATTAACACTGTATTTTATATATATATCTTTTAAATATCTATCTTCATTTAAATTTTTAATTTTTTTATAATATTTATATAGTAAATATAATTCATCATATGATTTATTTTTAAAAAATAATTTAATTTCTGAAAATAATTTATTTTGTTTTTGAATTTTTTTTTCTGAAATATTCATATTATTAACTTAGTTTATTTTATTATAAAATTGCTGTTATTTATAAATTCAAATGTATCTAATATTATATTTTTTTTAGATAAATTATAATCTCTTAATTTATTAATAGCATTTTCTTTAGAGTAAAAATTTAAATCTTTTATTTCATTTATTTGATCTTTATTATTTTTATTAAAAAAAATATTCGAATCATTATTACAAATACCAAAATAATATATATTTGTATAATTAATATTATTTTCACCTTTAAAATTTTCTATTAAAGGGACTATATTTTTTATGATTTCATAATCATTCGGTTTTATATTAGTTTCTTCTTCTAATTCTCTACAAGCTGCTTCTCTATTAGTTTCATTTTTTTTTTTTTTTACCTTTTGGTATTTCCCATTCAGAATCGGAATATCCTATATTATAATTTATTAATGGTTTTATTTTATTAAATTTATTAGATGATATTATGTATTCTTTTTTATTTTTATAATTATTTTCTTGAATATTCCATAAAGTTTTCCATAAATAATCAAAATTATTTGTTTTTATGTTATTAATTTCATTAACAGACATTCTTGATACTAATTTATTAATATAATCCAAATTATTTACTTTGTATTTTCCTCTTAAAAAATCTATATAACATAGAGAATTTTTTCTATTTATCATTAAAATTTCTTTTTCATATTTATTAAATTTAATTAATATAACTCCATAACTTACATTCATTTAAAATATACAATTAATTTTTTTATGTATTTTTTTTTTATATCCAAAAATATATATATATATAAATGAAACCAAAAATATGGGGACCGAAAGCTTGGTTTTTTATTCATGCAATCGCATTAAATTATCCAAAAAATCCTACATTCCAACAAAAAAGAGAATATTCTAATTTTTTTAAATCTCTTAAATATGTTTTACCTTGTGATGCTTGTGCTAAAAATTATGGAATTAATATTGATAAATATCCAATAGATAATTATTTAGATACTACTGAAAAATTATTTAATTGGACAGTTGATTTACATAATATGGTAAATTATGAAACTGGAAAACCACCAGTTTCTTACTTAGATGCTTATAATTTACATATGGAAAAATATGATGAAAATTACAAAGAAAATAAACAAGAAAATAATGAAAAAGACATTAAAAATAAAAAAATAATAGAAGAATTAAATAATCAAAATGCAACAGATATTATAAAACAAGCTAATTTTTATAAATCTATCATAGTTATTTTATTGATTATAATTGTATTACTATATGTAAGTAAAAAAAATATATTTTAATTTTTTATCTCTTTTAAATTAAATATGATTGAAGAATTAATAATTACTAAATTATTAACAGATGAAGAAGTTTCTAAACTAGAAGGAACTTGGATTGATGAATCATTTATTAAACATCCTATAATAAATAAAGATACAGATATTTATTATCTTGATGAAAATAATAATAAAATATTATTATGTAAATTTAGAAAAAATGTTATTTCTAAAGAATTAATAGATCTTGCTTGGAAATCATATAAAGATTTAGCAAAACCAAGTCGTGGAAGAGGAGCTTCTGCTGGACCAATTAATACTGAAAGTGTATATTGGAAACAAAGAGAATTAGTAGATACTGTAAAATGGTGGACTAAATATATTAATAAGAAAGGTAACAAATCTAAAATGAAAGTAAATAATCAAGTATTATCTACTCCAATTGGATTTTATGATTCTATTAATAGTTTTACTAAATTACCTTGTCGTTTAACTCATTTTTCTAGAGTTTTTTTTGATGAATATCAACAAGGAATACCATTTCTAAAAAGAATAGATGATTTATTCAAAGAACTAACTCCCGATAGACATAATAAACAATTTGAAAGAGCAAAACAACAACCTAAATTCCAAATAAAAGATACATCTTTTTCAACTGTTACCATTAATAGAAATTTTAGAACAGCTTTACATAAAGATGGTAATGATTTTAAAGAAGGATTTGGAAATTTAACTGTAATTGAAAAGGGTAAATATCATGGAGGATATACCGTATTTCCACAATTTGGTATTGGTATTGATTTACGAACAGGTGATTTTACAGTAATGGATGTACACCAATGGCATTCAAATACAGAAATTTATGAAACAAAAGAAGATATAGAATTTAATAAAAATATAAAAAGTGAATTTAAAGATAATCCAAATATAGGAACAGAAGGAATATATACTAAATATACAAGATTAACATTTGTTTGTTATTTAAGGGAAAAAATACTTTTCTGTGATAAAAATAACATTGATGAAAGATTTTTAAAAAAATCTAAATATATTATTAAAAATTAATTTATTTAAAGATAATTTAAAGATTACTCTCATATATTTATTTAATATGGAAAATAATATTACAAATGATGTTTTACTTTATAGGTCTCTAATTGAGTTTTATAATAAAGATAAAAATATAGAAAAATTAAATGAAATTTTATTTTCAACAAAAATTTCACTTAGAATAATTGATTGGTTTGTTACAAATTATTCAAAAAAAAACAATACAAATTATCCGCTATATATAATGCCATCTGGAAAAATAACAATAAATGATGTTTCTACAAATGAAATTCATAAACAAATTACAATTCATCATTCTTATAAATCTCAGTTAAAATCTTATCAGAAAAAAAATTTCGATCCTTTTTGTAGAAGAAATAGAATTAATTTTGAATGTAAAAATTTTAATATTTCAACTACAATTGGACAATTAAATTTTTTTAAATGGGCAATTGAAAATTTAGTTTTAGAATATATAAAGAATAATTATGATGAAATAGAGGAAGATATGAATATATCTATTAAAAAACCAAAAAATAAATCTAATCAAAATAAAACTAGAAAAAAAAGACAAGAATTATCTAAATCAGCTTCAAGAGGATTAAATAAAAATAATGTTACTGTTAAAATAAGTTTTGATTAAATTGGAAACTTTTTAAATATGGTTGGTATTATCTTTTATTTATAATTCTATTATTTCTATTATTACTATTATTACTATTATTACTATTATTAAATGGTGCAGGTTCTTCAAAGGTATTAAACCAATGTTTATAATCTAGAATTCCAACTGGATTATTCTTACCATTTCTATTTTTACTATACGTCTTCATGGCACGTCCCTTCAATCCCTGTCCCCCGGATCTAAAATTTTCTACTCTTATATTTTTAACATGACCGTAAAGGGGATGTAACACGTATTCAGTTAAATAATAATATGATATACCAAATAATAATCCAGTAAATAAAAGTAATGAAGTTGGTGATTTAATATTAAAAGTTTTTAAAATTGGATTTGTAATAGCAGAAATTCCATGAACCGGACTAATAACTAAAAACAAACCAATGGCAATTAAACTTAGTTCAATATCTGTAAATAATGAAGAGTGGACTGTATTAGAAGACATTATATATTAATTTAGAAAAAAAAAATAAAAAAATCATTAATTACTAAAATAAAAATTAATTTATTTTTATTAAATCAATATAATAAATTAATATAATAAATTAATATAATAAACTGCTTGTAAATAACTATCTGATAAATCATCTTTTTTTTTTGAATTATTAAATAAATTTATAAATTTTTCTTCATCTTCTATTATCATTTTTTCACAATATTTAATAGCTAAATATTTTGTTTTCTTATATTTATCTTTTATATCACAATTAATAGGTGTTCCAGTATATGCTTTTAATTTATTTCTAGCATTTATCATTTCTACTTTTTTAATTGTTTTATTATCTATTAATTCATTTAAAAAATGACTATATAATATCATTTGTATAGATTTCATTGTTGGATTTTTTAGTACAGGTTGATTTTCTAATAATACATCTTCTATATTTTGGTTATTAAAATTTTTTTCTTTTATTTTTTTTAATAGTTTTATACCTATATCAAATAAACTTGAATTATTTTTGTATTTTTTTATATTTGTATATTTTTTATTTTTAGAATGTTGACTACATAATAAAATTTTTTTATCATTAATAAATGTTGCTTTTTTATCACATTTATTATTTTTAGTATTAATATGTTGACATTCGTCGTCACAAGATATATTTATAATCCCCCAATCATATATTTTTTTTGTATCTTTACAAATTAAACAATATGATAAATTTTTAATACCAATATCAAAAGATAATACTTTCATTAGTTATATATTATATATTTAAATGTAATATTATATTTAAATATATATATATATTACTATGTTAAATAGTCCTTTACAAAATAAAGATTGTTCTATTTGTTTAAATAGTTTAAATAATGAAACTAAATGTATAACAAATTGTAATCATGAATTTTGTATAGATTGTATAGAAAAATGGTTAAATATTAATAAAATAAAGTGTCCATTATGTAGACAACAATTAAAAGAATATAATTCTTATAATTTAAAAACAAAAATTATATTAGTTAATACAAATATATTAAATGAAAACCAAAATATATTAAATGAAAACCAAAATATAATTTTTAATTATAGAATATTTATTAGACAAACAAAATTTATATTTATATTGCTATTTTTTTTAACATATTATTTTTATTCTAATTTTAAATATACTACTTTATATTATAACGCAATTGATTTAAATAATAACTTAAATAATAAAAATAATGAATTACAAGTTAAATATGATGAATGTATAAATTTACATTAAAAATTACTTGGCATAGGCATTGGGTCCTTCATATTACCATATTGATTATCTAAAGGAGGATTCATTTCATTATTTACTTTATTATCACGATTTACTAAATTTTGCAAAGCGTTATTATGAAGTGCTTGATTGAATTGTAACATTTGTTTTTGACTCTCCATTACACTATTATTTGGAGGTAGAGTAATTGGTAAATTTGTTATTTCAGTTGATTTTTCTTCTTTAATATCTTCTAATTTATCTTGAGGTGGTTCACTTTTTTGTATTGTATATAAACTAATAAAAACAATTATATTTTTAACTAAATAACCAAGTAAAGGAAATAATAATGTTATCCATGCAATCATTTCTTGACCATGTTGACATAATCCAAATAATATTATACCATGTACAAGTAAAAATAAAAGTTCCGAATAAGTAAATAATTTGAATACATTCAAAATTTTATAATTATCTTGTAACTT
>MDTC01009893.1_pt1 | contig 14274 bp, 10 predicted proteins | sample 811181 | NCBI WGS metagenome assembly MDTC01 (sample SAMN05326644, study PRJNA326480) | marine metagenome | isolation source: seawater | place: Pacific Ocean: North | collected 2011 | reverse complement strand
TTCGACGCCAATTGGAACCCTTTCGTTTTCGGCCTTTCACTTCCTCTCGCCGCATGGGTTGCGACACGCTACTTCGTTCCCTTCTTTCGGAAGTCAGGGGCCGTTTCCGCCTATACCCACCTTGAAGAACGCTTCGGTCCATGGGCCCGGGTCTACGCGGTGGTATGCTACCTGCTCACCCAAATGGGACGGGTCGGAACCATTCTCTACCTCGTCGCCCTTGCCCTTGCCCCGCTCACCGGCTGGAGTGTTTTTACGATCATTATCGTCACCGGCGTTCTCGTTACCGTCTACACCCTCATCGGTGGCATCGAAGCCGTGATCTGGACTGACGTGGTGCAAAGCATCGTACTGACCCTCGGAATTTTTCTCTGTCTCGGCGTCATCTTTTCCGGAATGCCGGAAGGAGCCGGGCAGGTATTCTCCATCGCCAGCGAATCGGACAAATTCTCACTCGGCAGTTTTGCTCTATCGCTCAATGAACCCACCTTCTGGGTCATTCTCATATTCGGCCTCTTCATCAACCTGCAGAACTTCGGGATCGATCAAAGCTACGTGCAGCGCTATGCCACAGCGAACAGCGAACCGGAGGCAAAGAAGAGCGTCTGGCTCGGTGCGCTTCTCTACCTTCCCATCTCCGCGTTGCTTTTCCTCGTCGGCACCGGTCTCTTCGCCTTCTACACCGCACAGCCTGAACTGCTTCCTGAATCGATCAGCAAGGGCGATAAAGTCTTTCCCCATTTTATTGCCACCGAACTTCCCACAGGAATCACCGGCATTCTTATTGCAGCCGTCCTCGCCGCCGCGATGAGTTCCGTCGACTCTTCCCTCAATGGCTCAGCGACCCTGACCTGGTGTGACCTCGTAAAACGCTTCTCCAGGAACGAACCGGGCGAAGCGACAGGGATGAAAGTGCTCCACGGAGCGACCATAGCGTTTGGAATCATTGGAACCAGTGCTGCCCTGGCCATGACCCAGGTTCAAAGCGCTCTTGATGCCTGGTGGAAACTCTCATCAATTTTCTCGGGCGGCATCCTCGGACTTTTCCTGCTCGGACTCATCGTGAAGAAGGCTAAGAATGCTACCGCTGCGACCGCCGTTGCCATTGGCGTACTCGTCATATTCTGGATGAGTGCGCCCTGGCTTCCTGAAAACCTTCGCCCCGCTCTTCACGGCAATCTGACTATTGTGGTCGGGACCCTCACCATTTTCCTTGTTGGCCTCACAGTCAGCAAGTTCAGCGCCCGAAACAGCTGACCCCCTATTACTCCAAACTACCAGGGAATCATTCCCCCCATGATCACTCCGCTGAAAAAGCGGGATGAAATCGACTATGAGGGGTTGGAACACCTCTTCGAAAGGCTCATCGATGGAAAAGTCTCCGGCCTGTTTGTTCTCGGCACTACCGGTGAAGCGCCCAGTCTGAATTATGGAGTCCGCCGCGAACTGATTCAGGCGACCTGCCGACTCGTTGATGGAAGGGTGCCAGTGCTTACGGGGATCACCGACACGTCGCTGGTTGAGTCGGCCAATCTAGTTGCCATCGCTGCTGACGCGGATACCTCAGCTGTGGTCACCTCGGCTCCCTACTACTTTCCGGCCGGGCAGCCGGAACTGCGCGACTACCTCAGCGAGCTGATCCCTAATTTGCCACTGCCACTCTTGCTTTACAACATACCCGCTCTCACCAAGACCACCTTTTCCAGTGAAGTGGTGGAATGAGCCATGGATCAACCGTCCGTGAAGGGACTCAAAGACAGCTCGGGAGATCTCACCTATTTCCGACGCATGCGCCTGCTCGCAGCTGACCGCCGACCCGACTGGACTTTCCTGGTTGGGCCCGAGGAACTGCTCGCTGAGTCAGTTCTCTTGGGTGGAAACGGAGGCATCTGCGGTGGCAGCGAACCTGTTCCCGGAAGTTTATGTTTCTCTATACGAGGCCGCTGCCACCGGTGACCTTGAACGCACCACCGAATACAGCAACCGTATCCTCACTCTCTCACAATCGCTCTACACGGTAGGCCAACACCACTCGTCCATCATCAAAGGCATCGAGTATGCCCTTTTCCTCATCGGGGTTTGCGACGATTTCATGGCCGCACCTTTTCACCGCTTCGACACTCCGGGAAGAGACCGAATCAAACTTGCTCTCGACGATTCCGGATTACTCCGTGCTTAAGCAGCCCTTCCCTGACCGCCACGCCTTGAAGCAAGTGATGAAACCCGTCGCAAAATCCTGCGGCCGCTCGTCGATCCACTGATCAATAAACTCGGGCGTAAAGAATCTCCCGCTGTCCACTTCCTTACTGTGGACGCGAATCTTGCCACGAGGGGCCGCGAGGAACACTTCGATAAACTCTTGGTCCGTGGCATCCGAAGCTGCAATACGAGCGACTTTTTCGATCTCACCTTTGGGTTCCACCCAAACCTCTTCCCATATTTCTCTCTCGGCGCAGGCCAGATAGCTTTCGCCGGGGTCGACATGACCGGATGCGCTGCTGTCCCATTTGCCGGCATGGGTGTCTTTGAGATGAGAACGCAACTGCAGGTAGATCTCGCCTTTCTTGTTTTGCAGGAACACATGAACCGCGCGATGGAGCAACTTTCGCTGATGTATTTCGCCGCGGGGCAATTGCTCGATCACCTCGTCCTTCTGGTTGACGACATTCAGTGATTCAGTAGCTGAGGGAGGCAGATCGGCACAGGGATGAGGGTCGACCAAGTTAGAGAGGGTCACCCATTGCTCGAGGGACAGTTCCTCGGCACGGACGCTTGGCTTAAGGCCCATCGACTCGAACATTTCCACTGCCCGCTCACGGTCCACGGGAAGATTGTTATGTAGCTGTTTGCGACGCTGCGCAAACCCCTGTTTCACCGTGCTGGCGAACACTTCTGGAGAATGCAAAGGCAGCTCTGTTGACGAACGGGGATCAAACCTAACAATGGTGGAATCGACCGCCGGTCTCGGATGAAACGGCGCCGGCCCGATCGTTTTTAAAGTCGTGGCATGCCAACGTTCCCGAAGCATCAAACTGAGAACGCCGTAGTTTTTTGAGCGAGGTTCAGCGACGAAACGGTCCCCAACCTCCTTCTGCACCATGACCACCGCGTCAGTCACCGGACTCGGAGCATCAAGGAAGCGCCGCAAAATTTCGTTGCCGGCAGAATAAGGAAGATTGCCAATCAATTTGACCCCACTCTCCCGAAACAATGGACGCACGTCATACTGGGTCGCGTCGGCATGAACCACTTCAACTCCCATGGGGCCGTAACGCTCCCTTAAGAATTCAGCAAGACGTCCGTCCCGCTCAATTAGAACAAGGCGCCCTACCTTGCCGGCGAGGTGCTCGGTTAACGCCCCAAAACCCGGTCCAACTTCGATCACGGTATCCTCGGGCCCTGCTTGGAGCTGTGCTGCGACCCACCCCGATATATTCTCATCAACGAGAAAGCTCTGCCCCAATTTGCGACTGGGTGTTAAATCGAACCGCTGCAAAAGCGTCTGGAGTTCTGAAAGATTCACTTTATGCACTATCGGAGAGACTATTCAGAAATTCAATCGTTGCGCTGCCAAATCCTTCTCGAGACGGAAGTTAAGAAATTAGCCGGGCTCTCTAGTCTACTGCATAAAGAACATTTCTGACTTCAAGGCAATTCAGTTTCTCTCGAAATTCGGTCTATACCTCCCATTGGCGCCTACACCCCAAGAGACAATACGCTAGCCCCAATCTCTCCAAAATTTTCACCTTTCCTCAAGTATCGCCTGTGCCTATCCTCTGGCATCTCTCGAAACCTTCCTCGTTCAATGTCCGATCAAAATAATATCACGAAAGAACTAGAGGCCGACGATGTTGCGGCTATCGATGGGCTTAGAACGGCATACGGACAGCTCCGCCAAGAACTCTCAAAAATTATCGTCGGGCAAGATGCTGTCATTGAGCAGCTTTCCATCTGCCTTTTCGCACGAGGGCACTCTCTTCTAATGGGAGTTCCAGGTCTTGCCAAAACACTTCTCGTTTCCCGACTCGCCGAGACAATGTCACTCAGTTTTAATCGCATTCAGTTCACACCGGATTTGATGCCAATGGACATTACGGGAACTGAGATCCTGCAAGACGACGGAAGTGGGCGAAGAGGTTTTGAGTTCGCCAAGGGACCGGTCTTCGCCAACATAGTACTCGCTGACGAGATTAATAGGGCCCCTTCAAAAACACAGGCAGCTATGCTTGAGGCAATGCAGGAACATCGCGTCACCGTCGCTGGCCATTCCTTTGAACTAGACCAACCTTTCTTTGTGCTAGCGACCCAAAACCCGATCGAACAGGAGGGCACCTACCCCCTTCCCGAAGCTCAGCTAGACCGCTTCATGTTCATGATCGGAGTCGACTATCCAACACGGGAGGAGGAAATCACCATAGCCCGAACGACGACAGGCACCTCTCTTCCCACACTCGAAAACATCCTCTCTGGCGAGAAAGTAATGCTATTCCAAAATCTTGTCCGCCGCATTCCCGTTCCCGATCACATCTATCATTTTGCAGTCGATTTAGTTCGTCGAACTCGCCCCCAGTCAGACGACGCACCTGACTGGATTAGACCCTATGTTGGGTGGGGAGCAGGCCCGCGAGCAGTACAATACCTAATCCTCGGAGCGAGGGCCCGTGCCGCGATTAATGGTAGCTACATGGTACGACAGGAAGACATCATCAGCGTAGCGGAGCCCGTACTTCGGCACCGCCTCATCAAAACTTTTACCGCCGAATCCGAGGGAATCACTTGTCGTTCTATTATTTCCCGCCTCGTTGAAGAGCTTTCCAGCGATGCCTAATAACCTAAGAATCACCCTAACTTTAAAATCAACGTCTTTTCTGCGTGTCTGATTCTATCCAGCGCGACTTTCTCGACCCCGCGGTTCTGGGGCGCCTTATGGGGCTGCCCCTAAAATCGCGGCACTCAATGGTTGGAAGTGTATCAGGGAGGCATCGGAGCCCGGTAAAAGGTTCAGCCCTTGAGTTTGCGCAGTACCGCAAATATGTCCCAGGCGATGACACCCGGCGACTCGATTGGCGGACTTGGGGCCGCACAGACCGCTACTATATAAAGGAATTCGAAGCCGATACCAATCTCCGTCTTTGCTTCATAGTTGATACAAGCGGCTCGATGGCTTTTGGAGAAGCAGCCCAAACCAGACTCGACTATGCTAGACGAATCGCGGGAAGCCTCGCCTATATTGCCGCACAGCAGGGCGACGCGGTGGGTCTTTGCAGCGATTCTGGAGGTTTCGATCATGAAATACCAGCGAAACGGGGCGCGCTGCATTTAGGAATCGTTTTTGATCAACTTACCAAGCTTAAAGCGAGCGGTGACTCCAAACTCGTCACCGCAATTCATCAGGCCGCTGTGAAAATCTCACAGCGAGCTCTGATTGTCATAATTTCCGATCTTCTTTTTGACCCCGCGCCACTGCGCGAGGCACTTCAACATCTCAGGTTTCGCAAGCATGACGTTGCATTATTTCACCTGCTTGACCAGCAAGAGGTGGACTTTGATTTCGACCACCCGACTCGCTTTGTCGATATGGAAGGAGGGGCTTCCTTTCTTGCTGACCCCTCTCTTATTGAACGACGTTATCGTGATGCAGTGACCAACTACTTCAAAGAGATTGATGAAATCATGAACCACTCAATCATTGATTACCATCGGGTCCTCATGAACGAACCTTATGAGCAGGCCCTAGCCCGCTTCCTTATGAGTAGAAACCCGAAAACCGCTCGGTCTGCGCGATGAGTTTTCTACAACCTTTGCTTCTCATTGGCCTACCGCTGGCCTTGTTGCCGCTTATCATTCATCTCATCCACCGGCATCGTCATCGCACTGTGGAATGGGCCGCCATGCTGTTTCTAATTGATGCCCGCAAAATGAACAAAGGTATGGCGCGGCTCAGACAGATCCTCATCCTAGCAATGCGGGTAGTCGCAGTAGCGATGCTGATCTTTGCGGCAAGCCGTCCTTTATCAGGAGGTGCCCTATCTCTTGCCGGAGGCAAAGCTGAAACGATTATTATTTTATTGGACCGCTCCGCTAGTATGGAGCAGCAGATTCTCGAAACCGGCGAATCAAAGCGTCTTGCCGCTCTCAAGAAGCTGTCTGACCTGATTGAGAAAACAGGGAAAAGCAGCGAAGTCGTCCTTATCGATAGCGCAACTCTTGAACCGCTTATCGTTACAAGTTTGATTGATCTTGGGGCGATTCCTCAGACCGAAGCCACTTCCACCGCAGCCGACATTCCTGCCATGTTGCAAGTTGCCTACGACTACCTCGCTTCAAATCAATCCGGCAGGACGGATATCTGGCTTGCTTCTGACCAGCGCGAATCCGATTGGAATCCCGCCTCCAAGCGCTGGCAGTCGCTGAGAGTCGACCTTGCTGCCAGCAATAATGTCAGGCTGTTTCTACTCAATTTCCCGGAGAGCAGTGCCGCGAATTTTTCAATTCAAATTTCCAATGTCCAGCGCCTGAGTAATCCTCAGGCCTTCGAATTGATGTTTGACCTTAAGATTACCCGGGACGCCGACCAGGTCCTCGGACCCGTCAGCGTACCAGTCGAATTCATTGTCAATGGAACGCGAACTGTTGAAGAGATTACTTTAACCGACCGTGAGACAATTCTACTCGGACACACTATTCCCCTCGGCAACAGTGATCAACGAGGATGGGGCCGAATCTCGCTTCCGGCAGATGATAACCTGCTCGACAATATCGCCTATCTCGTCTTTGACGATCCGGCGCAGCGAAAGACGGTCATTGTCAGTAACGATCCCAGCACAAGCGAAGCAATCACTGCCGCGGCAGGTGCCCCGGTTAAGATAGGCGCTGACTACAACGCTGTTTCCTTCACAGAAGACTCCGTGGCCGAGATTCCTTGGCAAGAAACGGCGCTTCTTTTTTGGCACGCGCCAATCCCCTCCAACAGTTCCATTGAATCTTCACTTCTAAAACAGCATGTGAATTCGGGTCGAACTCTTGTTCTACTTCCACCTGAGGCTTCTAACACCTCTGAGAGTCTTTTTGGATTTTCGTGGAACGCTTGGAAAGAAGGCGATCAATCACCCCTAGGCATCGGATGGTGGCGCACTGAATCAGGGCTTCTCGCTAATACTCGCAGTGGCGATCCTTTACCTATTGGAGACCTCAAACTGTTTAAAGTTCGACTTTTCGAAGGCGAAAGCCAATCGTTACTCACTCTGGAGACCGGAGAGTCGGTCATCTCGAAACTTTTGTTCGATCAATTGAGTAGACCGAGCGGGGAAATCTACGCTTGGGGCACTCTTCCGCGTGATGGCTACTCCACCTTGGCTTCTGATGGCGTCGCCTTTTTCGTCATGCTACATCGCGCACTCGATGCAGGAGCTTTCGCCGCATCGAAAGCTCGGAGCCGAAACGCATCATTCGGCGCGCTCTCGGATGCCATCTCAGTCAATCCCCTCTCAACTTCGCAGGAAATCCAAATCGAACCGGATCTTGGAGCCGGCGCCTACGAAGTCTCTCCGCCCCGCGGCGACGCTCTCTTATTTGCTTTGAACCGTCCTTACACGGAAGATTCGGTCAAAACGGTAACCTCAGAAGGAATCAGCTCACTCCTTAAAGGTGTCGATTACCGCCAGATTTCCGACGAGCTTGGCAGCGGTTCAACGCTTGCGCTGGAAGTTTGGCGAGCCTTCCTTACCGCTATGGCATTAGCGCTAATTGCTGAAGCCATCCTATGCATACCACCCAAGCCTGAATTGGAAGGCTCCCGGATTCTCCAAACCCCTGTCGTCGGCAACTAGCTCCCTACCCCTTCTCAGTGACTCTTACCCACAGCGAACTTACCTTCTTTTGGACACCTACAACGGTGATTCTTGGGATTCTATTCGTTACCGCTTCTCTGATTCTCAGCTCCGTGATCTGGAAGAGAAATCAATTTTCCGTTCCTCAGGGGCTTCTCGAATTCCTACGATGTCTCATTGTTACGCTAGTCGCCCTAACACTCAACCAACCCGAGTGGCGCGAATCATTCGAGCCTGAGGAGTCACCGGTTATCGCTGTCCTGCATGATATTTCCGGCAGTATGGAAACCCGTGATGTCATTGAAAGGGGACGACCAGAAAAAGAAGCAAAAACACGCACCAAATCCGTTTCCAATCTAATTAAAGAATCGGCGTGGACAGAGTTAGGGCAAGAATTCGATATTAAACTTCAGTCGTTTTCATCGGAGGGCGAAGTGACAGAAGCTACTGACATCTCAAGCGCCCTCAGCGAGGCGGCTGACCAATTCCCTAACCTGCGTAGCGTTGTGCTCATATCGGATGGAGACTGGAATACAGGAAATCCACCATCTCGGGCAGCCACGCAGCTCCGTATTCGAAAAGTTCCTATCTTCGCCATTCCTGTCGGTAGCGAAACCCGTCTCCCTGATCTCGAGGTAACCGCCTTCGACCCGCCAAGTTTTGGGCTCGCCAACAAACCGCTTCGACTTCCCTTCACACTCTCAAGCTCACTTAGCCGGGCTCACTCCACCGCCATTGAAATCCGAAGCGATAAAGGTGAGTCAATCACATACAGTGTCGATATTCCAGCCATGGGAAAGATTCAAGATGCCATTCTGTGGACGCCGAAAAGCGAGGGAAACTTCGAACTATCTCTTAGACTACCACCTATTCCTGAGGAGCATTCTGATGCCAACAACCTCCTAACAGCTCCCATAGTGATTCGACGTGAGGAATTGAAAATACTCCTGATCGATTCATTTCCCCGGTGGGAGTATCGCTACATCCGGAATGCTCTAGTACGGGATCCTGGTGTCGAAGTCAGCTGTCTTCTCTTTCATCCCGACTCCGAAAGCCTTGGTGGAGGCACTGGCTATCTGACAGAATTCCCAAGCGAAGCGAAAATCTCCGACTTCGATGTCATCTTTCTTGGTGACGTGGGTATTGCGCCCGATCAACTCAGCATTGAGAACGTCACCGCTCTCAAACAACATATTTCAAACCAAGCGGCCGGATTGGTTCTTATGCCCGGCTTTCGTGGCTTTCAACAAACGCTCTTGGAAACCAGCCTAGAGCCACTCTTCCCGGTTATAATGGATACAACCCAACCCCGCGGCTGGGGCTCTTCCACGCCCGGACAATTCGAGCTTACGGACCTAGGTGCTCGAAGCCTTCTTACACGGCTGGAAGACACCGAAAACGCGAACACCGCATTATGGTCATCTCTTCCGGGCTTTCAATGGTTTGCTGGGGTCAGCCGCGCAAAGGCCGGGGCAGAGGTGCTTGCGACACATAGTTCGGATATGAATCAATATGGCCGCATCCCATTGATCATCACTAAGACCTTCGGGACCGGTAAAATCCTCTTCATGGGAACCGATGGAGCTTGGCGCTGGCGCAAGGGAGTCGAAGACAAGTATCACTATCGCTTCTGGGGCCAGGTTGCACGATGGATGTCCTATCAAAGGAACATGGCTAGTGATAAGTTGATGCGTCTCTTTTATTCACCGGATCGGCCCAAAACAGGAGATACCCTGACCCTAAACGCGAATGTCATGAGCATTGGAGGCGAGCCTCTTAAGTCAGCTACTGTGGTCGTGCAAATTGTCAGCCCATCCGGCAAGGTGGATTCGGTTCGCCTTCAATCTGGCCGTGAAGATCAATGGGGATTATTCACCGGCATATTTGAACCGACCGAACCGGGCGAACATCTTATCACGATGACCTGCAGCGAAAACGAAGGCATGATTGAAACCACCCTTATGGTCCAGGGCACGAATCTCGAAATCGTTGGCAATCCCGCTCGAATTGATGTCATGGAAGAACTCGCAAGGATCACCCGAGGCAAAATAATTCGCGAAGCCGACCTTAATCTTCTTCGATCAAGCCTCTCAACTCTTCCGGAACCGGAACCACTGGAGAAGCGACTGCGTCTTTGGGCTCATCCTTTGTGGATCACTCTCCTTATCTTGTTGATGACAACTTTCTGGATTGGCCGAAAAGTGGTCGGATCCGTTTAGGCATATAAACCGATTTACCTTGCAGCGCCTCCTTATGATCGGTAGTTAGCCTAACCATGTTCACGACCATAAAACCTATGGCTTTTGCACTTCTGCTCTGTATGGCAGCGAGTCTCTCTGCAGCAGCAGAAATCCCTGAAGGTTCGGAGGATACGAATCTCGAAAGCATCGATTACCTCAATGGTGAAAAACGCCTACCCGGCGTTCTTTTGTCAGAGGGGATCTCACAGGTCACGGGTGTTGCTATTTCACCCCTTCTCGGCGTATCCGGAGTCGGTGCGTGGCAATATTTCAGGACTCCCGAAGATCTTCGAGATCAACTTCCATGGTTCTGCCACCCTATCGCCTGGAGTGTTGGAGCCGGAATTTTGTTGCTCTGCTTCTTGAAAGATACTTTTGGAACTGCTCTCCCTGCCTTCCTCAAGAAACCGTTCGATGTTGTCGAAGTATTCGAAGATAAGTTAAGTGCCATTCTTGCCGGTTCCACCGTTGTCCCGTTTACCGCGAAACAGATTGCGAATCAACTCAGTAATCCCGTCCTTGAGCCCACCTCCGCACTCGTTCAAGTCGAAAACGGTACTCTGGCAAGCGCAGTTCCCTCAATTCTTGGACAAACGGGTTATAATTTTGTCGTTATTCCCCTTCTTCTTCTAGGTTTTGGGGTCGTTTGGCTCCTGAGCCACGCTCTCACTGTTCTGATTCTGCTTTCACCGTTTCCAGCCCTCGACGCCCTCCTTAAATCTATTCGACTCGGCTTTCTAGCTTTTCTCACGATTGTTTCTCTGATCAACCCATTAATTGGTGCCATCCTTTGCCTCGGTATTATTGCGATCGCCGCCTGGCTAGCTCCCCGCGCCTTCCGCCTCTGCTTTTTTGGCTCTGTAATGTCGATAGATTTTCTAGGATCACTCGTCGTAAAATCGAAGACAAAAAAAGAGACGAAGGGTTTTCTGGCTCGCCACGATAATGACAAAATTCCCGTCCGAGCCTATGGGAGACTCCGAACCGAGGAAGACGGTAGTGTCACCTTCCACTCTCGACGCTTCTTTTTTGGCCCGACAAGATCAGTTAGCCTACCCTCCCCTCTCGTCATCCAAAAAGGATTACTCTTCCCGTCGATTGTCACCACAAAAGCGGCCGGAACCGGTAACCACGAGGTCGTTCACCTCCTCCCAAAATACCGCCACCATACTGAAAGAGTAGCGACAATACTGGGAGTTTCCGAGGTGCTCGATCCAGTCGCTATACGAGGACTCAAAGCCATGAAGTCGTGGCTTCAATCTCTACGACAAAGCTCCCGCCGAGAACCGACTTCTTCTCCCAGCTAGATAGGCAGCCCTCGCCCGCCGTCATCGCGATTCTGGTAGGCGTCTTTCGTCTCCGTTCCTAACGGTCACACCTTGCTCGTCGAGCCATTCAAGGAGTGGCATGAGAATACGCCGGGTCGTTCCCGTGTGTTGTCTCAAATCGCTGGCGGTCGCCTTGCCTTGTTCACGAAGGTAAATTTCAATCTGTTCACGAAGAATCCCACATCCTCGACGGGAGATCACCGTTTTCGGGTCGAGATCAATTACTTCTCCCGTATGCACGAGAAACCGCATCGCTTTCTCTTCGTCCGAATTGGTCGCTATCTCACCTTTATTCGGAGGGAGGATCGGATCACCCGCAAGGCGCTCGCGAACCAGATCACCTGCCTTCTTGAGTTCAGGTGGTAACTTAGGAGTATGTTCCTTATGACGAATGTTAGGACCAGCCTTCGCAAAGTCGCCCGCCAACAATCCCTCAAGAACCATGTCAAAGAACTTCGGAGCGGGCAGTTCCGGCTCCATTGCAGCCTTAAGTTCCCTTATAGGGAGACCGAGTTGCTCAGGGTGCTCTCGATGAACGGATTGCACCTTATCTGCCGCCAATCCTGAAATACCAGACCACCAGTCAGACTGAAAAATCCAGTCTCCGTCGCGCTTTAATTCTCCAGCCCCGATCTGCCCCGTAACCTCCTCCTCAATCAGGTCAATAGTGAACGAAGACTTCACCAGCAAGCGCGATAAAGGAACCACCATATCACGTTTCAACTGAGACCTAACGAGCACACCGAGATCATAGGGCGCTGCAGCTCTCGACTCAAGGAACTCTCCCTGAAAGGGTTTCCGGAAAGCTCTCCGATTGGCGTCTTCATCAATCACGGTGCCGCCGGCAAGAGTTAATCCTAACGAGTGGTCTCTCAGAACAAAACCGTCGCCGAGGAACACAAATACTGGCTCGTGAAATCTAAGCTCGGCGATTGCTGATTCCCCTGGCGCTAGCGCTCGTTGCCCTAGAAAATGGATCCGGGCAGGGACTCCCGAGCTTCCGTGATGAAACATGACTTCCCTACCCGTTTTTAAGGCTCGAGTAGACTGCTTCATGCCACGAATAGTTCGATTCGTTTTTGTGACAACGACATCAATTACGGAAACTGCGTCGCCAAACTTTTTCTCAGTAATCACGTCACCCCGGCCAACACCTTCATGGGCAGCCGAACGATTTTCTCGAAGCCCGATCCCTGAAAGATTTAGCGCAGTCCGAGTCCCCGGCGGGACCACGGAGACGTTCTCACCATGTGACTGGGCCGTTCTAACATGAACCTCCTGCCCGGATGGTTGAATGATAAGATCATCTCCCACCGAGACTTCACCTTCAGTCAGCGTTCCTGTCACGACTGTTCCGACCCCTTTAATAGAAAAGGCACGGTCAATCGGAAGTCGAGGCTTTCCAAGATCCCTGACCAAACTTGCCTCATTCAGCACCCGCGATATCGTCGCACTCAGTTCTTCAATTCCCTGCCCTGTACTCGACGATACAGGGACCAAAGGCACATTACTCCAGAGACCTCCTTCGAGGTTTTCTTTCACATCCTCGAGAACTAATTCAAGATCTTCGACCAAGTCGGTCTTGGTCAGCGCTACCACCGCGCGCTTCACGCCAAGATAGTTAAGAATCTGATAGTGTTCCTCTGTCTGAGGCATCCAACCGTCATCAGCAGCAACTATGAAAAGTGCCAGGTCAATCGCGCCAACCCCCGCAACCATGTTTTTTACAAAGTCAGCGTGCCCGGGAACGTCAATAACTCCTAGTGCCAATTCATCGCCCGAATCGTCAATCGCTGGAAGAGTAAGCTGGGCAAACCCTAATTCGATCGTCATTCCGCGCGCCTTTTCCTCGGGAAGGCGATCTGGATTCGTTCCGGTGAGGGCTTTGATCAACGAACTTTTCCCATGATCAATATGACCGGCAGTTCCAACGATATAATGACGAGTTGGCATGAGTCCAAAGTTTTTAGCGAAGCTTTCGGCGAAGGAAAGTAGAAAACAAATCCCCAAGGAGAATCACGGAGGAGCCAAGGAGAATATAGAAGAACATTTTGTCCCAGAAGAACCCCTTAGAAAGCGCGATAAGTTTTCCAAGGGTTAGCAACCCCAACATTCCCAGGACGGTGGCATCTTTTACACAAGTTTCCCAGCGATAAAAGAAGTAGATCAGGAGACGATTAAAGTCGGCAGGAAAAAGGCGAGAAATGAACACAACTGATCGAGACTGGCCGCACCCAAGTCCGTGTATAGGTGGCGCCGTTTCCGAATTTTCCGCCACTTCACCCCACAACCTCCCGAGAATACCAAAGTTGTGAATCGCCAAAGCCAAAACGAGAGGCCAGACTTGAAGTCCCAGCAAAGAGATAAGCAGGAACGCTACAATATATTCCGGAACAGCGCGGGCTAATACGAAAGCAAACCGGATTCCCGCGCCGATCCCTGACCTGAACACCGACTCGATCCACTTCATCCTGCCGGACCAGAGCCCGAACGGATTTGGACGACTCAATTCGCGACTTGCCAGCGTAAGTAGCGGGATCACACAAACCGCCGATAGAATAATCGCCGCTGTCGCGACGCCAAGAGTAGTCCACAAAGCTGCCAAACCTCCCTCGTGAAGAAGCTCACCTACCCAGGGTCCCGCTTCACTCCACTGGCCACTTTTTCGAACTGGTGACGGAATCAATTCTCCAGCAAAGTTTTGAAAGTTCAGCCATCTCCTCTCCGCTGAGAGCCTGCCAAGGAGAGGTTGGCTAGTCAGCCAAGCCCAGAGTATACCGAGCAAAATGAGTAGCGCGCTTACACGAAGAAACCAGTTTTTCTCGCGTGAGCGCCTCAATTCATCAACACGTTCGCTCATGCCTCGCAGCCCCCCTT
>MDTC01273183.1_pt1 | contig 14276 bp, 17 predicted proteins | sample 811181 | NCBI WGS metagenome assembly MDTC01 (sample SAMN05326644, study PRJNA326480) | marine metagenome | isolation source: seawater | place: Pacific Ocean: North | collected 2011 | reverse complement strand
TTGTTATATGGGAAAAACAAAAAAATGGGGATTGGCTTTGCAAGAAAGATATTTGGAATACAAGTTTAGTTGATTAAACTTATATGTATATAGAAAGAAAATTATTTAAAAACCCCATGCAATCCATAAGCCAAGATTATTAGTAACACTAACAATTATAGTTCCAGCAAGTTAACCTATTCCTGCTCCTATTCCTGTTTTAGATTCTTTAATATATAAGATACTAATCTTCTTTTTTAATTAAAAAATGAAATTAGATTAATTAGTCTAATCTGAAAATTATAATTAGATATATTTGTTTAAAAGATATACAATGGAACTACTACCATCCCAAAAAATAAAAAAACTGGAATTAGAACTGCCACCTGCACCAAAACCTGCAGGTTTGTACAATCCATTAGTTGTTTCAGGAAATCTTCTATATATTTCTGGACAAGGCCCAGTTAAAATGGATGGAAGTCAAATGGTTGGTAAGGTTGGAAAAGATATTTCTGCTGAAGAGGCAAAATTGGCTGCAAGACAAGTTGGGTTAACAATGCTTTCGACTATAATGGAACACTTTAAAGAAATAGATAAAATAAAAAGAATTGTCAAGGTACTAGGTATGGTTAATTGTACAATGGATTTCAAAGAACATCCATTTGTGATAAATGGTTTTAGTGAGCTAATGAGGGATATTTTTGGGCAAGAGTATGGCGTAGGAGCAAGAAGTGCAGTAGGAAACATACTCCCGAGAAATATTCCTGTTGAAGTTGAGGCAATTTTTGAATTACATTTATAAAGGTTTGAAGGAAAAATATACCTTAACCTTTTTTAACAACAACCACAACTTTTTTGAGAAATGTGATTTTCTGATTTTTTAATTTTACAAGAATAAACAGGGTATTTAGCAAGAAATATTTCCGCTAACATAACATTAGAAACATAATTATCTGCCCCAAATTTATTTCTCAATATGGAACCAAATTCTTCAATATCGTAAAGTTTGTTTTCTAACCCTAATGGGTTGTCATTATTTTCTTTCATAAGGGTTTTTAGTTTCTACAAAAATAAGTAATGAATATAAATCTGTGAATTAAAAGTTTTTTCATACACACCTAAAATATTTCAGATTTTTAACTGTTTTAGTTCTTAATAGGTTTTTTACGATGTATTTTTCTCAAATCAACAGTCTCCGTTATACCTTCTTTTGTAATATCAGCAAGAAAATTACATTCACCATCTCCAAAATCAATCATAACCTCATAATTACCTTTAGTGTAGATTTTAATTCCAGCGACTGGTATTATTCCTTTTTTGTTATTTAATTGGTCTAAGCAGCTATTTAAGAAAACTATTGGAGAAGTTATTTTCATTTCAACAGAATTACCACTTGAATCAAGCCCAGAAGCATTTCCAGTTATAGAAGTAGAAAACCTCTTATCATGATCATAAGTAATTGTTTTGGTAATAAGTTTTGATCTAGTTGAAAAACTTTCATCTGGATAAGTTTTTTTACCATTTTCTATACTCATTTGAATTGTCTTTTTAACTGCTTCTTCTATGCTAGTAATTTCATATCTTCGAACTCCTTCGATTTTAACATCATTTAAATAAAAATTATCGAAATCGATCTGCCTAAAGCTTCCAACTTCATTTTTCTTCTCTGAGTAAGTTATAATTATGCTTCCACTTCTACTTTGACCTCTTATTCCTTTACAATTACCATCGAAAGTAATTATTTTTGTGTTGTTTTCCTCGTCATCATAAATGGAGGCACATCGACCATATTTATCTTTTTTAAATCTTTTTTTTGGAACTTTTGAAGTTAGCAAATCAGAAGAAAAAGCATCATTGACCAGCTTTTCAATATCTTCATCAAAAGTTATTCCGAAAATCGATTCTATGTAGGAATTAGAATCATATTTAATTAAATCCTTATGAAAATTTTTGTCACATCCAGAAATCAAAAAAATCATCAAGATAATTTTAATTAATTTTTTACAATCTTTCATATCTATTTGTTTCATTTTTAATAAGATAGTTAAAATATAAAATGGTTTAATTTAAATTTAAAGCTTTTTATTTGCTTGCTCGAAAAATTTACTAATACGTTACAAACAATTCCAATAATTGCCATTGGTTTATTAATCTTCTTATACAAAGGAATATCAATCCAACTTAAATATTTTGCGTAATGAGTATTTTCGTTCACTTTATAAATTATTTTTTCTTGAATCTTCGACTCTTATCTACTAAAGAATTTAATATGAATATATGGTTCTCCTTTAGAGAGGTTTCGTTTAATATTAACCTAGCTGACTTAATGTCTTTTTCACTTAATATAGCTGTCTTCAAAAACTCTTTATATTTATTTCGCATATTATCTGTAACATTCATACTAGTAATTATAGAATCTTTTTTGAATAATTTTGTTTTAATATTTGCTTGAGTTTTCCTGTATTTAGACACATAATCACCATCACTTCTTTTTTTATTAAACACCCTATAATCTTTATTTTTATAGGTATATTGAACATCTCTAAATAAACTATTTTCATTGGTAATGATACTGATATGTTTGTCTAAATCTGCTTTATCTTTAAATTCTTTTCGGTATTCTTTTCTTCCACCTAAGAAAGTGTATGCTAATATCTTTATTTTCATAGTCAACAAAAATAAGTAAATAAAAAAACACCTGATTAAAAATGTAATTGTTTATTGCAATTAATTATTATATTGTTGCTTATTAATCAATTTTATATAAAAATGAAAAAATTATCTTTTTTAATAGTATTACTTTTAATTTCTTGTAACCAAACAAATCAACCTTGTGATAATGAGATTAAATCCAATGGATTTATAGCTGATACAGATCAAGGAGTTATGCTTGCTTCCGATAATGCAGTTGATCTATTTAAATCATTGGATAAAGCATGGTTTGATAGAGATTATGAAAAAATTAAAACACTGGTTGCAGAGAATGCTACATTACGATTTGCCAGTGGTGAAAAAGGAGAAGGATCAAAAGATTTGATCAATTTTATAGAAAAAGAATATCTAGAAAATATAAATAATGGGACTGAATGGGGGTGGACCACTGACTATGCATTTTCAGTCAAAAACACACCGACTGATAATCCAAAAACAGGTGATATAGGTGAGTGGGTTCTTGCTGAATTTACATCTGAAAAATTTAATACAATAGAATGGTACCAATTCAATGAAGGAAAATTAATCAATTGGTATCAATTTAATTCACCAATAAGTAGTGAATAAGAATTTATATTTTTTAATTCTGATCAAGTTTAGCCCTCCTAATCGGAGGGTTTTTAAATCAGGCTGATCTAATATATTGACATAGTAAAAATACGATCTTTTAAAAAAGAATATATAACTATGGTTTAGTTGGTTCTAATTCCCCATCTCTGGTAAGATGATAATGCATCAGTACAATTCTTTAAGGATAAAGTACGAATAAAGTGCACAGGATTTCCGCCACTACCTTCACTAAAATTAACAGATACTGTCAAACACAAGTTTAAATTACTTTTAGGTTGAATTTTTCCATCATTCTGTAAAATGAACTTTTGTTTATTATTTTTATCACATGTATTTAAATTCAAAGTAGATGATTCTTCAATTTTTTCTGCCTCCATACAAACCTTGAAATGGCGAATATAAAATTCTTCACCTATAACTTTAGCTATATCAAAACCCTGATCAACTGAAACTTCACCTTGATATGAATAACAAGAATGTGCTTGCAATGATCTGTTGATATCAGCATTAGATTTATAACCCTTCATATCTATGCAATATCCTCTTGAATCATTAAGTGTATTTAATAAATACACCTCTACAGTTTCTTGATTTAATATATGTTCATCATTTTCATCAGATTGATTATTACACGAAATAAACATTAAAAGTAGTAGTAGATTTTTCATAAACTTAAAAGTAAGTAAATTAAAAACACCTGAAATTACTATAAAAGAAATCCATATGGTTGTTTTTTTATTTCCTTAATTTTAAACATTCAGTTTTAATAAAAAATCCGATCAATGATGAAGTTCAAAAATCAATTCAAACATTATATAATTTTTTATTTATTAACTAGTTGTATTTCAACACCTAAAGTGATTTTTAAGGAATATGTTGATACAAAAACTAGATCAATTAGTTTTCAGAAAAAGAAAATTTTCTCATTTGATGAATCAGGAGTATATTTTTCAAATGATTTTGAAGGTGCTCGTTTAAATAATATTAATCAGTTAAATGATAGCATATTTGTTTTATCAATTCTGCCAGAGAATAGGCCAATTAACCCTAGCCCTTTTTATGCCTTTAAGATATGGGGTTCCTCATCTAGAAAAGTTTTATTGAGGTTTAAATACCCTTATGGGTATAAACATCGCTATACTCCTAAAATCAAATCTAATGGTATATGGAAAATAGTCGATTCTTTAAATTTTCAATCCGATCAAAATATTAGCTCATTAATTCTTACAATAAATGAAACACCTAAAATTGTTTCTGGACAAGAATTGCACACCAGTAGTATCATATATGATTGGGCCAATGATTTAGTTGAGGGTAAAGAAAACTATGTGAAATTTAAAAAAATAGGTAAAACTAAATTAAATCGACCATTTAAAGTTTTAGATATTTATAAAGGTTTGCCTAAGAATAAACCAGTTATTGTTTTACTAACTCGTCAACACCCTCCTGAAGTAACAGGATATTTTGCTTTTAGAGCATTTTTAGAAACTATACTTAAAAAAAATAAATTGTCATCAAGTTTTTTGGATAACTATAGAATTTTAGCTTTTCCACTTATGAATCCAGATGGAGTTGATCTTGGCCATTGGAGACATAATGCTGGAGGTGTAGACACAAATAGAGATTGGTCTTTATATAATCAGCCTGAAATAAAAATCACAGTTGATTATATTACAAAGGTCCTTAATAAAAATAATTCAAGGCTCATATTGGGACTTGATTTTCACTCTACATACTATGATGTTTTCTATACTAATATAGAAAGAAAGTTAACTGCATTACCAGAGTTTTTACCTAAATGGTTTTCTTCTTTGGAAGAAAAAATCCCTGAATATAAAGTAAATGAAAAGCCAAGTAATAGTAAACAGCCCACATCCAAAGGATGGTTTCTTAATGCGCATAAAGCCGTAGGAGTCACATATGAAATAGGCGATGATACTCCAAGAGATCGGATTAAATTAATTGGTAAAGAGTCTGCTCAATCAATGATGAGGGTTTTGATAAATAGTAAGGAATAATTACTCCGCTTATTTCATTTACATTTTTTTAAAAATAAACCAAGGGATTTTTCTAAAAACCCATGCCGCAAATCTCCATCTTTTGGTTATGTATATAATACGTTTCTTCCGTTTAATTGCTTTAATAATTTGAACAGCAGCTTTTTCTTTGGTCGACGTCCAAAACATTTCCTTTCCCTGAAGCATTGGAGTTCTTACAAACCCTGGCCGTATATCTGTGACATCAATATTTGACTTACTATGTGCTGCCCTTTGAGCCATACCTTCCAGATAACTAGCTTGGTATGCTTTTGAGGCATGGTAAGCAGGGGCTAAACCACCACCTCTTTGTGATGCAACGGAAGAAATATTTGCTAAATGACCATAGCCTTGTTTCTCAAAAAAAAGCATCCCCCAGTTAACCAAACTAGTAAATGCAATTACATTCAATTTATTTATTTTGTCTTCCAGATCAAAATCTAGTTTTAAATTTAATGTACCCCTACCTGCACTGATTATAAATAAATCTAATCCTCCCAATTCCTTAGTTAATTTTTCTATATCCTTCAATGCATTTGACTTGGTGCAGTCAGAGGTTACATAATGAATTTGTTCAGGGTGTTCCTTATGTAATTTCAAAAGTAGTTCATTTCTCCTGCCGGTTATCCCAACAGAATAATTGTTTTTGACTAATTCTCGAGCAAGAGCCTTTCCTATTCCTGAACTTGCACCAACAATTATTGCTTTTTTAGATTTATTCATAATAATTCGATTTATAAATTAAACACTATATCTTATTAAAAGTAAAAGATAACCCTGCCCTATTCTCTAATCTTTTCAAAAGAAATTCACCCATTGCTATTGATGGAGTAAGAACCCCACTTATATTAGAGAGATCATCCTTAGCTAAACAAACAGCAGCTTCACCAAGCATCTTTGATGTAGATCCATAACCAGGGTCCATGTCTCCAGTTACTTTTCCTAAAGCTCTGGAGCCATCTTTTAAGGTTGTATAAAACTTCAAATTATAAAATCCTTTTTCACGCTGTTCTTTTGTTGGTCCTTCGCCTGGCTTGGGTAAGATTTTATTTGCAATTTTCTTAAAAAAAGATTCTGGTTTTGCTGTCATTATTAATAATGGGATAGCCGTAAGATATCCTTTAATCCTTCCTTTCAAACCTTTTCCACAGATAGTAGCCTCGTCATAACGAAAGTCTTTTCCGTAAATATATCCATTTAACGCATTTGAACGACGAACAACTTTGGTATTAATTCCAGCCATAATAAAAGGTCCTATCCAGTTTTTTGAAACCTCGTCATATATAATGCTTTTTAAATCTCTTAAATCATCTCCCTCAAATTTTTCTTTTGGATTTAGCCCATAGGGATTAGTTAGAACTTTGTATACCTTTTTATCAAGAAATGCTTGCTCCATAACTTTAGTCAAACTTGCATATGTTCCTCCACTTATACCTCCTTTAATTCCGGCTACACGCATTTGTATTTTATTTGCTAGTTGGCCTGTTTGAGTTTTAGACTCTCTTTGAGTGAAATAAACACCCATATCTGAAGGGATAGAGTCAAAACCGCAAGCATGAACAATTTTAACTTTATTTATTTTTGCAGTTTCATGGTGTTGGTCAATCATTTTTCGCATCCAAGGGACTTCTCCTGAAAGGTCACAATAATCAGTTCCGTTTTTAACGCATGAAGAAACAAGTTTAGAGCCATAAATAGCGTAAGGACCTACAGTAGTACAAATAACTTTAGTTCTAATGACCATATCCTTTAAACTAGCCTCATTATTTCCATCTGCAATAATTATGGGTAATGAATTATTTGCCACTTCTAAACGAACTTGTTTCAGCTTTTGTTTGTTGCGTCCAGCCATAGCCCATTTAATATCACCATCAATACCATAGTTTTGAAACAAATAAGCGACCACTAATCTGCCAGTAAACCCCGATGCACCCCAAACAATTATATCAAATTCTTTATTATTTTTCATTTTTAAAGTATAAAAAAATCAATCCAGGAGTTCAAAGAAAGACTCCTTGTAAGGTTTTAATAAATTCACTGTAAATATTGTTATATCATATAATTGAAAAAAATATGGGTATTCTTAAACTATCATCATTATGAATTTTTGTGGGTGTTACTGGATTCGAACCAGTGACTTCTACCCTGTCAAGGTAACACTCTAAACCAACTGAGTTAAACACCCCTTATTTATAATTTAAATTACAAAATTATGAATCTTTGTGAAAGAGCTCATAGAAAAATCAATTATTAAGATATATGGTTTTTGGAGATAGATATTAACTATTCAATTTTTAAAATTTGAGACTGTCCTGATTTCTTTTAGCTTCTTTTGCCTCTCTTAATTCTTTGACTTGCTTTGATATTCTTTTTGATTCATTATCATTGTGAGTTTCTAAAACGAAGGTAGTTATCAAAACGATTAAAAAAATTACTAAAACGACAATTGATTCTTTCTTTTTCATAGTTCTAAAGATAGCACTGTTTCATTAATAAAAAATCTAAAATTTTATACTTTTTTAAGCTATAAAAGTAAGAATTATAAAAACTAAAAAATTGTTAAAAAACATCAAAAATGACAAAAAAACATCAAAAAATGACAAAAAAACATCAAAAAATGACAAAAAACTATCAAAAATTAAAATTATCAAACCTTGAAAATTTACTATTTTTTTTTAATTATTTGCTTAATTAATTTATCTAATTTGTGGGATCATATGTAATTTAAATTTACTTACATTTAAAAAAAATTACTATGAAAAAGCTACTTTTTGTTTTCTTATTTGTTCCATTTGTTTCTTTTGGGCAAAATTCTAAAATAAAAGATTTTAAAATTACTATACTTTCAACTATGCTTTCTGATACTCATATTGGTGAATGGGGTTTTTCAGCAATGATTGAAGCTGATGGTCAAAGAATTTTATTTGATACTGGTTCAAGAGAAAATACAGTTTTGCAGAATTCAAGAGAATTAAATATAAGCCTTGAAAAAATTGATAATGTTTTTTTAAGTCATAATCATAAAGATCATACCGGAGGATTAATCTCTCTAAGAAAAAATTATCCAACTTCTTTTTCAAATGCTCATATTGGTGAAGGAATTTTTTATCCAAGACCAAATTCTAGAGGAACAGAACATTATATTTTGAAAAATAAAACCACTCTTGAAACATTAGGAATTGATTTCATATCTCATAAAAATCCCTCTCAGATTTTACCTGGTTTGTGGACAACAGGTCAGATTCCAAGAATATATGATGAAAAAAATTGGAGCGAATTAGGAGAAATTATTGATTTAAATGGAAATAATTTAGAGGACACTATTCCAGAAGATCAGTCATTATTTTTCGACACTGAAAATGGTATTGTTTTAGTAAGTGGTTGTGGTCACGCGGGGCTTATTAACACACTTGAATATGTAAATAAGATAATTCCTAATAGACCTATCTATAAAATAATAGGAGGATTTCATTTATTAAAACTTAATGAAGATAAGTTAGAATGGACCGCAAAAAAGATGGAAGAATTTGGAGTTAAATTTTTTGTAGGAGCCCATTGTACGGGATTAAACTCCACATATTCAATACGCAAGTTTTTGAATCTTTCCTCAAAAAATGCCTTAGTTGGGTCAGTAGGGACTTACATTACAAAAAAAGGGGTTTTTCCAGGATATATGGAATAAATTAAATCACAGAAGTATATTCTTCTTTTGAATATAGTATTTTTAATTTCTTTACATTTAAGTATAAATTTATACACTATGAAAAAGCTATTATTTCTTCTATTTTTTGTTTCGCTTGTTTCTTGTAATCAAGACATTAAAGAGGACTTGACAAAAGAGATTAATACATCTCAAATCCCAGCTGTAGTAATGGGAAAAATACACAAGGATGGTAACATGGAGTTTTTTTCTCATGGACCCTCACGATGGGATAGAAATGATACAATTAATGAAAATAATATTTTTAGAATAGCATCTATGACTAAAGCATTAGGCTCTGTTGCAGCTCTTCAACTTGTTGAGCAAGGGAAAATAACTTTAGATGAACCTTTAGATGAATATTTGCCCAATATGGTTTCCATAAAAATCATTAATGAAAACAATGAAATATTAGAGCCAAAAAATAGCATTACGTTGAGACATTTACTTACTCATACTGCAGGGTTTGGATATTGGTTTACAAGTGAAAAACTTTCACAATGGGATAAAATTAAAGAAGAAATTGGATGGAAAGAGGATTATGAACCAAGATTGTTTGAGTCAGGAACTGCATATATGTATGGAACTAATATTGATTGGGTTGGTCGTTTAGTTGAAAATATTTCAGGAATGAATCTTGAGGATTATTTTAGAAAATATATAACTGGGCCACTTGAAATGAATAGTACTTGGTTTAATGTTCCTGCTGATTTAGAAAGTTTAGTTGTTAGCTCATCTTACAGAAATAGTAAAAATGGGGAATTACAAAAAAATGAATATAAAAAAAGAAATAAAACAAAAAATTTCAATGCTGGAGGGGGTATTTCAAGTTCGCCCAATGATTATGGAAAATTTCTTGCTTGTATGTTAAATCAAGGAGAATTAAATGGTGTAAAAATTTTAAATAAGGAAACATTTAAACTAATGAATTCACCTCAACTAAATGAATTTAAAACTACTCATAGATATGTTCCTGTAGGGAATGTAGATACTAAAGCAAGAGGGGATAAAGACAACTTCTTTGACAGTTATGATAATTGGACATTAGCTTGGGCTTATGAAGAAAATTCAATTAATAGACCCATTGGAACAGCTTATTGGGCTGGATTTTTCAATACGTATTTTACAATTGACTTTAAAAATGAATTTGCTTTAGTTTATATGACTCAAATATTACCATTTAATGACATTCATTCATATAATCTATTCACAGCTTATGAAAGATTAGTATATAAAAAACTGAAGAATAAGCAATAGATAAGACTTCTTTTCATATTATATTTTTATTTTTTAACCCATAAAAAATCTATTGTTATATTTAAAGTATGAGAAAATATGAAGGTATAATTTTAATAGTATTAGGTTTAGTTCTTCTTATAATTGGTTACATTAATAATAATTACCAAATAACCTTAAGAGTCGGAATAATTTATATTTTAATGAGGGGCCTCTATGTTATTATCTATAAACGCTTCTTAAAAAAATCTGATTAATAAAAAGCTTAATGCCTTTTGGCTGAAAAATAGCTTATTGGTTAAGATAATTTAGAGTTCCATAATTAATGTTCTATTTCTTGTGTAAACCTATACATAGGTAAACTAAATTTAAATGAATATCTTTAATTTAACTTATGAAAAGATTAATTGTAAAGTATTCTATTGAGTTTTTTGTTATTGTATTTAGTATTTCTATTTCATTTTTTATAGACAATTTGAGAGAAGATTATGAAAGGGATGAGCTAAGAAAGGTCATTAAATTAAGCTTACTCGATGAGTTAAAAGCATCAAAAGAATATCTTGATTGGAGAAAAAAGGCATTTGATTCAGACTTAAATGCAATGGAAGTAATTTCATCAGACTCGTCTTCCATAGACGATATTTTTTCGAATATTTCTGGTGCAGGATTCTCTAATCCATTACTGACCCCAAGAACGTTCAACCCACCATCTTCTGTTTATAATTCCCTGGTAAATGATGGAACAATTAACCTGATTAAATCTCGAAAAATAAAATTATTTTTAGAATCTACCTATGTATCCTACACAAAATACATGCAAGATTGGATTAGTGCTGAGTCGGATATTTCTGCTTCTATTGAAAATTATATAATGGATAATTATCCTAAATATTATTTAAAGGATATATACACAAGAACAGATAGAAATATTGTTCAAGAATTTAAAAATATTATGGACTCTGATATAAAGCTAAAAGCTTATTTGAAGTCAAAATCAGACCCTATGAGAGTTAAAACTGAGGTATTTGATTTGTATTTAAAAAGTAGAGATAGCCTAATTTATTATCTAGAGTCATCATTGCAAAATTGAATGTTTGGCATTTTTTTAAGCAGATTTATATATTTTTAATTCTTTACATTTAATTAAAATATTAAAACAATCGAATTCTAGTTTATTAAAAGACTATTAAATTAAATCTATGAAAAGAAGACTTCTAACCTATCCTTTAATTATTTTATTTTTTTATTTATTTCGGGCGGTTGATTTTTTTCCATTTGAAATAAATTTTGATTTTACTAGGTGGGAAAATAGTAAATTTAATAGGTGGATTATATTAAGTATTATTGGGGTTTTAGTTGAAGAGTATTTTATTAGGAAAAAACCTTCTAAACCAGAGTAGTTGAACATTTTTATTTTAATATTGTGAAGCAATTATTTATTTTCTTTTCCTTAATAGCTCTATTTTACTCTTGTTCAAAAGATAAAACAGCTAATGAGAGAGATTTAATATCTTGTCCTGTAATATGGGCACCTGTTTGTAGTTTAAACGGAATTACATATAGTAATGATTGTAAGGCAGAGGCTGCAGGAGTCTTGGAATATACAATAGGAGTTTGTATTTAATTAAAATTGATTGATTAAATTTTTTATATCTAGGATATGAATAAAAAACATATAGCAGTAGGATTAGTTTTTTTAATAATTCTATATTTAATGCATTTTGCTTTAAGCGATCATAATGAAAGCGAAAATAAAGAATGGTCAATAAAAGCTAAAGAAAAATTAGAATTAAAAAGAAAAGCTGCTGAATTAGCTAAAGCAAAAGAAGCAATGTCAGTTCTAGAAGATGAAATGAAAAATCTCTCAGAGGTATTGAAAAATATGAAAACAAAGGAAGATACAATTAAAATGACTCAAGATAGTCTCAAGTAATAATAAGTTCAACTTATTAATTTAAAGCGGCTTTAGTAGTTTTTTAAATTTTCAGGAAAAAGTTTAAATATTTACATTTATGAAAAATTCATCTAATTGAAGCTCACTTTTAATATAATCATTAGTTTTTTATGTGTGATTATTTTGTTTTCATGTCAAAATCATAGAGAATCAAAACCACCTAATATTATTTTTATCTTAACTGATGACCAAGGCTATGCTGATTTAGGGGTCTATGGTGCAGAGGACTTCACAACTCCTAATTTAGATGCAATGGCTGCTGATGGGGCACTTTTCACTTCATATTATGCGACCCAACCTGTATGTTCCGCATCTCGAGCATCAATTCTAACGGGATGCTATCCAAATCGTATAGGAATTCATGGTGCTTTAAGTCCCAATTCAAAAAAGGGGATTAATCCAGAAGAAACTACACTTGCTGAAATGCTCAAAAAAAAAGGTTATGCAACTGCTATTTTTGGAAAATGGCATTTGGGTGATGCTCCACTTTTTTCTCCAACTAAGCATGGTTTTGATGATTTTTTTGGCATTTTATATTCCAATGATATGTGGCCAAAACATCCACAACAAGGTACCGTTTTTAACTTTCCAGAAATTTATTTATATAACAATCAGACACCCATTAAAAAATTAGAGGAACAATCTTTTTTAACTCAAGAATTAACTGAAAAAACAATAAAGTTTATTGAAAAAAATAAAACCAATCCATTTTTTGTTTACCTATCGCATCCACAACCTCATGTTCCTCTTTATGCTGGGATAGACTTTGTGGGAAGTCAACAACGAGGGCTTTATGGTGATGTGATTCATGAAATTGATTATGGAGTTGGTCAAATAATTAAGACTCTTAAAATAAATGGTTTGGAGGAAAATACTATTATTATTTATACATCTGACAATGGCCCCTGGCTTTCTTATGGTCAGCATTCAGGATCATCAGGTATTTATAGAGAAGGAAAAGGAACAAATTGGGAAGGTGGACACAGGGTTCCAGCTATAGTAAAATTCCCCAAAGCTATATCCTCCAATACAATCATTAACGCCCCTGCAATGGGAATAGACTGGCTACCAACAATTGCGGAATGGACACAAAGTTCCTTGCCAAAATTGAAAATTGATGGAGCCTCATTAGTTCCACTTCTAACAGGAAACACAACTCAATCTCCTCACAAAAACTTTTTCTTTTATTATCGATCAAATGAATTACATGCAGTACGACATAAAAACTGGAAACTTTATGTCCCTCACACATTCAGGACATTGAATGGGAGAGAGGGAACTAACGATGGAATACCCATTGATTATGAAATGAATGAAATAACGACACCAACTTTATTTAACCTAATAAATGATCCTGAGGAGCAATTTAATTTATCTGATAAGAATCCAGAAATAGTAGCAAAGATTTCTAAAATAGCAGATTCTATTCGAAATGTTTTGGGGGATCGTCTAACAGGTATTAAGGGAATAGAAGTACGTCCAATTGGACATATTTATCCTTAATCTTTAGAACATAGGACTTACTCTTAAAAGTTAACTTTATTGCTCTAATGTAGATTCTATTAATAAAATAGTTTTTTTGATTTGATCAATATAATCGTCATAATGTGTATAATGACTTGATCTAAGAATAAAAACATAATTTTCAAAAAGATTTATAATTTTTATTTTTAAATCTGTTGAATTATTCCAAAACATCATATTTTTATTACTTGGATTTATTTCGTCAACTCTTTTGTCATATGAAGTCCAGAAATCCCTAGAAAAGTCTTCCCACTGTCTAACATAACTATAATTTGCCCATTTAAAATTATAATACTTATGCATTAAGGGTTGTAAATAATTAAGAAAAAATTCTTGTTCTCTTTCTTGCCTATCTATAAGTGATATATTTTTTGATTCTAATACACCAATTTGATTAATTAAAGTATCATTTCCGAGGTACCTCAATGCTCCTGAACTAATTACTTGATCAATATTTGCGGTATTTGGCTTAAAGTAATTCCAATTGAAAATTGCTATTGCAAATAACGTATGTTGAGATACATCATCTTTTAACAACCCTCTTTTCTCAGCATCGTCAATAAAC
>MDTC01167548.1_pt1 | contig 14276 bp, 27 predicted proteins | sample 811181 | NCBI WGS metagenome assembly MDTC01 (sample SAMN05326644, study PRJNA326480) | marine metagenome | isolation source: seawater | place: Pacific Ocean: North | collected 2011 | reverse complement strand
TCGGCAGCAGCCTCAGCAGCAGGAGCCTCTTCGGCAGCAGCTTCAACAGCTGGTGCCTCCTCAGCAACAGCCTCAACAGCTGGAGCTGCAGTCTTTCCAGCACCTCCACGGCGTGAACGACGTGAGCGCTTCTTTTTCTCTTCGGTGCCGTAGATATCATTGAAGTCAACGAGCTCCATCATGCACATCTCAGCGTTGTCACCGAGACGATTCCCGGTACGAATGATTCGTGTGTATCCGCCATCACGCGTAGATACTTTAGGACCAACCTCACGAAACAGTTCCGTGACCGCAAACTTGTTACCTAAAGCTCGGAACGCTACACGACGACTGTGAGTAGTGTCATCCTTGGATCGGGTCACGAGAGGCTCGAAAAACTGACGCAAAGCTTTCGCCTTGGCAACGGTTGTATTGATTCGCTTGTGCTCAATGAGCGAGCACGCCATGTTCGAAAGCATGGCTTTGCGGTGTGCGGTCTTGCGACCGAGGTGATTAAAATTCTTATTGTGCCGCATGACTTCACTCTTTGTCGAGTTTGTACTTGCTCACATCCATACCGAATGTGAGATTTTTTCCCTCAACCAAATCTTCTAACTCCGTCAGTGACTTCTTGCCAAAGTTCCGGAATTTCAACAGGTCGTTCTTATTGTAGCTGACCAGTTCACCCAATGTTTCAATGTCTGCTGCCTTCAAACAATTCAAGGCACGAACACTGAGGTCCATGTCGCTCAATTTGGTCTTGAGCAACTGGCGCATGTGCAAACTGGTTTCATCAAACTCTTCTACTTCGACACGTTCCTCCAGTTCAAGGGAGATGCGCTCGTCGCTGAAAAGCATGAAATGTTGAATCAAAATCTTCGCCGCCTCTTGCAACGCGTCTTTTGGAGTGATGCTGCCATCACACTCGATTTGAAGATTGAGCTTCTCATAGTCGGTGCGCTGCTCAACACGGTAATTCTCAACGTCATACTGAACGTTACGAATGGGTGTGAAAATGGCATCCATGGCAATCGTTCCGATCGCTGAGCCTTCGCGCTTGTTGTCTTCTGCTTGAACGTAACCACGTCCCTTGCTGATGACAATCTCCAAGTTCAAATTCACTTTTTCGTCCATGTTACAAATCACCTGATCGGGATTCATTACTTGGAACGCGCTCGTGAACTGACCGATGTCTCCTGCTGTGAAAAGCTTGTTGCTCGCCACCTTTACAGTTACGGTTTCACCTTCGGAGCCTTCAATCTGACGCTTGAAACGAACCTGTTTCAGGTTCAAAATCATTTCAGTCACGTCTTCTTGCACACCTTTGATGGTTGAGTATTCATGCTCAACACCATCAATCTTTACGCTTGTGATTGCATAACCCTCTAATGAAGAAAGCATGATGCGACGCAATGCGTTACCCACAGTGATTCCAAATCCGGGTTCGAGCGGTCGGAATTCAAATCGGCCATTGAACTCTGAAGAGTCCAACATGATGACCTTGTCTGGTTTTTGAAAATCGAGAATAGCCATTTGCTGAGAGATTTGGTTTACTTCGAGTACAATTCGACGATGAGCGACTCCTTGATGTTCTCAGGGATCTGATCACGCATTGGCACGCTGAGGAATGTTCCAGCCATCTGCTGTACGTTCCAATCCAACCATTCAAGGCGTTTTGGCGCTGCGCTTAATGAACTAGTGATAACGGCCAGTGACTTGCTTTTCTCTCGCACAGAGACAACGTCGCCGGGACGCATTCTATACGAAGGGATGTTCACCAAGTGGCCATTCACCATAATGTGACGGTGCGAAACCAATTGCCGTGCACCTCGGCGTGAGTTTGCCAACCCGAGTCGGAAAACCACATTGTCCAATCGGCTTTCGCAAAATTGGAGCAAAATTTCACCCGTGATGCCCTGGCGGGCATTGGCTTGCTTGAACATGTTGGAGAACTGCTTCTCCAAGATGCCGTAAGTGTACTTTGCCTTTTGCTTTTCAGCCAACTGCACAGAGTACTCTGATTCCTTCTTTCGGCGACGAGTGTTGCCGTGCTGCCCTGGTCCATAAGGACGGCGTTCCAACGCCTTGTCAGGTCCGAAAATCGCCTCTTTGAATCGGCGACTGATTTTTGATTTGGGTCCGCGAAAACGTGCCATATCGTTATATTCTATTCTGGTTCGACGATGAGATTATACGCGACGACGCTTTGGTGGGCGACATCCATTGTGCGGGAATGGTGTGACATCGACAATCTCGATGACTTCAATTCCCATATTGTGCAACGCACGCATTGCGCTTTCGCGGCCCGCTCCGGGACCTTTTACAAAAGCACGAATCTTGCGCAGACCTAAATCGTGTGCCTCTCGGCCACAATCTTCAGCTGCGACTTGCGCAGCATAAGGCGTGTTCTTTTTCGAGCCCCGGAAACCCATCTTTCCGGCACTGGACCAAGAGATCACTTGCCCGTTGTTATTGGTCAACGAAATGATGATGTTGTTGAAGGATGAGTGGATGTGCACTTGGCCTGTTGCCTCGACAACCACTTTCTTCTTTTTCTTGACGTTTTTCGCCATCGTCTTAATATTTAGGTGATCAGTTCCGAACGGAACTCAATGATTAAATGCGGTGATTACTTCTTCTTGTTTGCTACCGTCTTGCGCTTTCCTTTTCGGGTGCGCGAGTTATTCTTGGTTCGTTGTCCACGGAGTGGCAAACCATTTCTGTGGCGAATGCCACGGTAACTTCCAATGTCCATCAAACGCTTGATGTGCGATTGCACTTCAGATCGCAACTCACCTTCAACCTTAAAACCGGTTGAAATGGCGTTACGGACTGAACCAACTTCGTCGTCAGACCAATCTTGGACTTTCTTGTCTTCGGACACTCCACATTCTGCGAGCAGTTCAGACGCACGACTGCGTCCGATTCCGTAGATGTAAGTGAGTGCAATAACTCCGCGCTTGTTGCGGGGGATATCTATACCTGCTATACGTGCCATGGGCGATGGGTTTGGCAAAATCAGGATTAACCCTGACGTTGCTTCATTTTAGGATTCTTCTTATTGATGACATACAAGCGGCCTTTGCGACGTACAATCTTGCAGTCGGTGGTACGCTTTTTGAGTGAAGCACGAACTTTCATAGTGCAATTATTTCTTGTATCGGAACGAAATTCGTCCTTTGGTTAAATCATAAGGAGACATATCTACACGAACACGGTCACCAGGTAAGATTTTGATGTAGTACATCCGCATCTTTCCTGAGATGTGGGCCGTGATGATGTGCCCGTTTTCCAACTCCACCCTGAACATTGCGTTAGACAATGCTTCTAGAATGGTTCCGTCTTGCGTTATGGACGCTTGTTTCGCCATATGATTAAATCGTTTAGACCTTTCGTTTTTGTTGTTGTAATACTTTTTCTATTTCGTCAAAACTTGAGAGAACGTCTGCTTGGTCTTTGCGCACGACAACGTCGTGTTCGAAGTGCGCCGAGACCTTGCGGTCAGCCGTCACAATCGTCCAGCCGTCTTCCTCATGAAAGACTTCTTTTCGACCTAAGTTGATCATGGGTTCAATGGCCAAAACCATTCCATCCATTAGACGCGGGCCATTGCCCCGCCGCCCGTAGTTGGGAACTTCCGGTGCTTCGTGCAACGAACGTCCCAAACCATGACCCACCAATTCCCGAACAACTCCATAACCATTTTGCTCTGCGTGATGCTGGCAAGCAAATCCGATATCTCCGATTCGCTTCCCCACTATCGCCTGCTCAATGGCCTTTTGAAGGCATTCTTTGGTGACTTCCAATAGCTGCTGAATCTCCGGAGCAATCTCGCCCACCGCAAAGGTGTACGCACTGTCTCCATAAAATTCGTTCTTCAACACCCCACAATCTACCGATACGATGTCGCCATCGACGAGCGGTTTGTCATTTGGAATGCCATGCACTACAGCCTCGTTGACCGATGTGCACAAAGAATTCGGAAATCCTCCGTATCCCTTGAACCCTGGTTCTCCACCATGATCTCGGATAAATTCCTCGGCCACAGCATCGAGCTGAAGTGTTGTGACACCCGGTTTGATCCGGTCTGCCACAGCAGCTAACGTTTTCCCAACAAGCAAAGAACTCTCTCGAAGGAGCTCAACCTCTTCGTCCGTTTTTATGTGCACGCGTCGGCCGAAACTCATTTCGGTTTATCCTGTAATGCCTCCCACAGGTGACTGCGGGCGACCACGCAACTTTCCAGACTTCATCAAACCGTCATAATGACGTGAAAGCAAGTAGCTCTCAATTTGCTGAAGGGTATCTAGAATGACCCCTACCATGATCAACAACGACGTTCCGCCGAAGAAAATGGAGAAGCCTTGCGCTTTCGTTAATCCGAGACTGAAAACAATCGCTGGAAGGATTGCAATCAATGCCAAAAACAATGAACCCGGGAGAGTGATACTCGAAAGAATACGCTCGAGGAAATCCGCAGTGGGCTTTCCAGGTTTCACGCCCGGGACAAAACTATTTTGACGCTTTAAGTCATCCGCCATTTGATTGGGGTTGACCGTAATCGCCGTGTAGAAGTAGGTGAACACCACAATCATCACAAAGAAGATTGCATTGTAGGCAAACCCATTGAAATCCGACAAGCTCTGAAGCGCTGCGTTTTCTTGGAACGTTTCGCTCTGAGTCAAGTACAACGGGACAAACATGATCGCCTGGGCGAAAATGATGGGCATAACGCCTGCAGAATTCACTTTCAATGGGATGTAGCTACGCGCTCCTTCGCCTTGGGGAAGGTGCGTTCCACCCGCCTGCATCTTCGCCATCTGTACCGGAACTTTTCGCAAAGCTTGGACCAACGCAACACTGGCGCCAATTACAACAAGCAAGAAAGCCACTTCAACCAAAAAGAAGAACAGCGTTGTATCCGGATGTATGAACTCTTGAATCAACGCTTGAGGGAAGGTCGCAATGATCCCGATCATGATGAGCAAGGATATACCGTTGCCAACACCTTTGTCAGTGATACGCTCACCCAACCACATGATTACAAGTGTTGAGCAGACCAAAATTAATACTGCGCTGAACCACCAAAACGTTGATGGATTCGCAACAGCACCTGGAACACCCGCAACAGAAGTTGCAAGGTAACCTGGGGCTTGAACCAACGTGATTGCGATGGTCAAAAAACGTGTGTATTGGTTGATTTTCTTCCTTCCGCTTTCACCTTCAGCTTGCATCTTCTGAACAGCCGGCACCGCAATGCCAAGCAATTGGACGATGATAGAGGCCGAGATGTAGGGCATGATGCCGAGCGCGAAAATGGATGCTCGGGTAAAAGCTCCTCCTGTGAAGAGGGATAACAAATCGCCAAGACCACCTGAACCTGATGCCGCCAATTGTTCAGCCAAGACGTCACTGTTTACGCCGGGAATCACAATGAAAGAGCCGATGCGGTAGACAAGGATCAATCCCAATGTGACGCCCAATTTCTGACGCAACTCTTCGTGCTTCCAGATGTTCGATATTTGAGTAAAGAAATTCTTCATCTGAAAAGGATTATGCTTCTGTAGCTTCTCCGCCCGCCGCCTCAATTGCAGCTTTCGCTGTAGCTGAGAACTTGTGCGCTTGGATGGAAACCCCTGATTTCAACTCTCCACGTCCGAGGATCTTGACGAGATCACGCTTTCCCGCGAGACCATTTTCCATCAAGTCTGCTACCGTCACTGATTTGAGCTTCTTGCGGTCAATCAATTCTTGAAGTGTATCCAAGTTGATGCCTTTGTACTCCACGCGATTCGGATTCGTGAAACCGAACTTCGGTACACGTCGTTGAAGTGGCTGCTGACCACCTTCAAATCCGATTTTACGGCTGTAACCCGAGCGTGATTTTGCGCCCTTGTGTCCGCGCGTTGAAGTGCCTCCGTGACCGGATCCTTCTCCTCGTCCAACTCGCTTGCGCTGCTTCCGAGAACCATCTGCTGGCTTTAGATTGCTAAGATTCATGGTATGTGCTGGTTATTAAATTATAGTTCTTCGACTTGAATCAAGTGAGACACTTTGCGCACCATTCCCAAAATCTGGGGAGTGGCTTCGTGCTCAACTGGATTGTGCAATTTTTTGATGCCAAGGGCCTGAATGGTGGCCTTTTGACGCTTCGGGCGGTTGATTGCACTCCGCACCTGGGTGATTTTGATTTTTCCCATGATGACTGCGATTAACCGTTGAATACTTTTGAGACTGAGATGCCACGCAAATCAGCAATGTCTTTGGCGCTTCGGAGCGCCTGAAGAGCGTTGAAGGTTGCTTTCACAACGTTGTGCGGGTTACTCGAACCCAGTGATTTCGCAAGAACGTCCTTGATGCCAGCACTCTCGAGCACTGCACGCATGGCTCCCCCCGCGATTACACCGGTTCCTGGAGAGGCCGGTCGGATCATGACGTGAGCGCCTGCAAACTTCATTTCCTGAGCATGAGGGATTGTACCCTTCACCAGAGGAACTTCTACCATGTTCTTCTTAGCATCCTCAATTCCTTTTTGAATTGAAGTCGCAACCTCACGGCTTTTACCCAATCCATGCCCTACCCGTCCCTTCTCATCTCCCACTACCATAATGGAGCTGAAGCTGAAAGTACGTCCACCTTTGGTGGTTTTTGCGACACGGTTGATTCCAACCAGGCGTTCCTTCAAATCGGGATCACCCGTTCGCGACTGCTGTTGCTGCTCGCGCCCTTTTCGTTGTTGACGTTGTTCCATCTTTCCTTAGAATTTGAGCCCGCCTTCACGAGCAGCTTCTGCCAAGGTTTTCACCCGGCCATGATACAAGTAACCGTTCCGGTCGAACACAACCTGCTCGATTCCAGCTGCTTTTGCTTTTTCGGCAATCATCTTACCAACAGCAGCGGCCTGTTCAATCTTGGCTCCCTTTGCAGCGTCATCTCCCAATGATCCTGCTGCCGCGAGCGTGCGTCCTTCACGGTCATCAATGATTTGAACGTAAATCTGCTTGTTGCTTCGAAATACTGACAATCGAGGTCGTGCAGATGTGCCTTGGATTTTTCCACGAACACGGCGCTTGACGCGATTGCGAGCGAATGTTTTCTTCGTTCCCATTTGAATCGATTATTTAGCTGCGGTCTTACCGGCTTTACGACGAATTTGTTCTCCCGCATAACGAACACCTTTGCCTTTGTATGGCTCAGGCTTGCGCAACGAGCGAATTTTAGCTGCTACCGTCCCAATGAGTTGCTTATCATGTGACGACAATAAAACATAGGGGTTATCACCCTTTTTGGTTTCAGCTTGCAATTTGATTTCAGCAGGTAAGCGCATGACTATCTGGTGGCTGTAGCCCAATGCCAAAGTCAAATCCTGACCTTGAGAAGATGCACGAAAACCAACACCCACAAGTTCCAGTCTAATGCTGTAACCTTCCGTCACACCGACGATCATGTTGTTCACCAGAGCGCGAAACAATCCGTGCTTTGCGCGGTAATCTTTGTGATCTGATGGCCGTGTAAATGTTAAAACGTTCTCCTCAAGATTAATCCCGATTTCAGCGTCAATGGCCTGTTCCAATTCCCCTTTGGGGCCCTTCACTTTGACCAAGTGTCCTTCGAGCGTCAGTGAGACGCCTTCCGGTACAATTATGGGTGCTTTTCCTATACGTGACATGATGATGTTCCGTTTTCTAAATCAATAAACCGTGCAAATCACTTCACCGCCGATGTTCATTCGCCTCGCTTCTTTGTCAGTCATTAGACCTTTTGACGTCGAAACGATGCAAATGCCCAAGCCATTCAAAACACGCGGTAAATCTCCAGAGCTCGCATATCGTCTCAACCCTGGAGTAGACAATCGCTTCAACTCTGAGATAGCCGGTCTCTTTGACTTGCTGTCATATCGAAGGGCTATTTTGATTTTGCCCTGGTACCCTTCATCATCGAACTTAAAATTCAAGATGTATCCTTTATCAAAAAGGATCCGAGTCATCTCTTTTTTCATGTTCGAGGCCGGTACCTCAACAACCTTGTGACCTGCCATTTGCGCATTGCGAATGCGGGTCAAGTAATCTGCTATTGGATCAGTATTCATGATGCTTCAATATCGTAGGTTACCAGCTGGCTTTTTTTACTCCAGGAATTTTTCCTGACAGCGCCATCTTTCGAAATAAGACACGTGAAACTCCAAATTGCCGCATGTAACCGCGGGGACGTCCCGTGATTTGGCAGCGGTTATGCATACGCACTGCAGCGCTGTTTGGTGGTAGCTTTTGTAAACCTTCCCAATCACCAGCAGCTTTCAATGCGGCTCGCTTTTCAGCGTATCGAGCCACCATTCGTTCCCGCTTGCGCTCACGCGCTTTCATTGATTCCTTAGCCATCTTAGTTCTTTTTGAAAGGGAATCCGAAACTTTCCAGGAGTGCTTTCGCCTCCTCGTCGGTGTTCGCCGATGTAACAATTGTTATGTCCATGCCGTTGAAGTGCTTCACTTCGTCTAAGTTAATTTCTGGAAAAATCACTTGCTCCTTGATTCCGAAAGTGAAATTGCCTCGGCCATCAAAACCTTTTGCGCTTACCCCCTGAAAATCACGCGTTCTAGGCAAGGATACCGCGATCAAACGATCAAGGAAGTCAAACATGCGGTTGCGTCGCAACGTCACGCGGCAACCAATGGGCATACCCTTACGCAGTTTGAAATTCGATACGTCTTTGGTCGAGATTGTTCGCACCGCCTTTTGGCCTACAATTCGCGTCATCTCGTCAGTAGCATATTCTACTACCTTTTTGTCAGCGATTGCTTTTCCCAAACCTTGGTTCAGACATATTTTGGTGATGGCAGGTACCTGCATCACACTCTTGTACTCAAAACGCTCTTTGAGGTTTGGTACAATCTCCTCAGCGTACTGAGTTTGGAGTCGTGGAATGTAGCTCATTACTTCAGCTCCTCATTGGTTTTCTTAGAATAGCGAACGAGCTTGTTGTCATCGCCTCGGCGACGGCCTACTCGTGTTGCATTGCCCGCCGCGTCAACTACCATCACATTCGAAATGTGAATGGCTGCTTCCATCGACTCGATGCCTCCCTGCGGGTTCGCAGGACCAGGCTTCACATGCTTTTTCACCATGTTTACGCCCTCAATTTTAACGCGATCGGTTTTCCGATCCACCATGATTACTGTTCCTTGCTTGCCTTTGCTTCCGCCGGCCAGCACCTTCACAGTATCACCTTTTTTGACTTTCAATCGTTTAAACATAGTCGTTCAGATTAAAGCACCTCAGGGGCCAATGAAACAATTTTCATGAAGTCCTTCTCGCGAAGTTCACGAGCCACAGGGCCAAAGATTCGTGTCCCTCGCATCTCGCCGTTCGCGTTCAACAACACAATAGCGTTGTCGTCGAATCGGATGTAAGAACCATCGGGTCGACGAACGGCCTTTTTGGTGCGCACCACGACACCTTTGGATACGGCACCTTTCTTGATGCCCCCGTTTGGTGCTGCATGCTTCACGCTCACCACAACGGTGTCGCCGATGCTCGCATATCGCCGGCGTGTACCACCCAACACACGGATGCAAAGGACCTCCTTTGCGCCGCTGTTGTCGGCCACTTTCATGCGGGATTCTTGCTGTATCATCTTTTGATTTCTTTCTCTTTATTCAATCCAAGGGATTACTTCGCACGCTCGACTACTTCAACCAAGCGCCAGCACTTGCTTTTGCTCAATGGTCGAGTTTCCATGATGCGAACGGTATCGCCAACATTGCAAGTGTCTGCCTCATCGTGAGCCATGAACTTGCTCGTCTTTTTGACGAACTTCCCGTATTTCTCGTGCTTCTCCTTGCGCTCAACAGCAACAACAATGCTCTTGGTCATGGAATTCGACGTCACGACGCCGATACGCTCCTTGCGCATGTTACGCGCCGCGGTGGTAGTTTCAGTACTCATGAGTTCTTATTGCGTGCATTCAATTCAGTAAGCAAGCGCGCAACATCGCGCTTTTTATTCTTCAAAGCCGTTGTGGACTCCAACCCTGCAACCGTATGGTTGAAGCGCAGTTTGGCGAGCGACTCACGCTCTGTGGCAATCCGCTCGATTAAATCGGAGTCGGACAACTGTCGGATTTCTGTCATCTCAATCATCACTGTGCATAATCAGGTCGTACAACAAATTTGCATTTCACGGGCAGCTTTTGTGCACCGAGTCGCAAAGCTTCTTGAGCGGTTTCTGGAGAAACTCCATCTACCTCAAACATCAAACGCCCGGGACGAACAGGAGCAACCCAATGGCTAGGTGCACCCTTACCCTTACCCATACGGACTTCCGCTGGTTTTGAGGTGATCGGCTTGTCTGGAAAAATTCGAATCCACACTTGTCCTTCACGTTTCATGTAACGGTTGATCGCAATACGAGCGGCCTCAATTTGTCGAGAAGTGATAAAACCCTCCTCTAACGTTTTAATTCCAAACGATCCATATGCGAGGGTACTTCCGCGATACGCCAATCCGCGTATCCGACCCTTTTGCATTTTCCTAAACTTGGTTCTTTTCGGCTGTAGCATGACCTAAATCTTCTATCAGTTACGGGTACGACGACGGCCTCCACCACCTTGACGGCTAGCGTTGCTTGGGCGACGATCCTTCGATTGCTTCTGAGGTGGAATCGGTGACAAGTCTTTCTTGCCATAAATCTCTCCACGGCAAATCCAGCATTTGATGCCAATTCGACCGTAGGTGGTGTGAGCCTCCATCAACGCGTAGTCAATGTCAGCACGGAAGGTGTGTAAAGGAATACGGCCTTCTTTGTAGGACTCAGAACGTGCGATCTCAGCGCCATTCACCCGTCCTGCAATGTTAATCTTGATGCCCTCTGCTCCTAGACGCATGGTGCCCGCAATTGCCATCTTGATCGCTCTTCTGTGTGAGATTCGCGCTTCGATTTGGCGTGCAATGCTCTCCGCTACCAACTTCGCGTCCAACTCCGGACGTTTGATTTCAAAGATATTGATCTGCACCTCTTTGCCTGTCAACTTCTTGAGTTCTTCACGCAGTTTGTCGACCTCCTGTCCACCTTTGCCAATGATGACACCTGGGCGAGCAGATTTGACGGTTACCGTCACCAACTTGAGCGTTCGCTCAATGATGATGTTGGATACACTCGCCTTGCGCAAACGTGCTAACAAGTATTCACGGATTTTCTCATCTTCTACAAGTTTGTCCTTGTAGTCATTGCCTCCGTACCAGTTAGAATCCCATCCTCGGATGAAACCTAGGCGATTGCCAATCGGATTTGTTTTCTGTCCCATGAATCAGTTTTTAACGGAGTCTACAATGATGGTTACGTGGTTGCTGCGCTTCCGAATTCGGTGCGCGCGACCCTGAGGTGCTGTCTGCAATCGCTTCAACATGCGAGCGCTATCAACCTTGACTTCACGAATGATTAAATCCGACTCCTCTGGTCGAGACCCTTCATTCTTCGCTTCCCAATTCGCAATTGCTGAGAGAAGCAACTTCTCCAATCGGTTTGAAGCCTCTTGGGGGCTGAATTTCAAGATGTTTAAAGCTTGAAATACATCCTTGCCACGGACACTATCCGCTACCAAACGCATCTTGCGAGGCGATGTAGGACAATTATTAAGCTTGGCAATTGCCGTGCTTTTCATTTCCTCTTTCCGCGATTCAGCGGCTAATCTTTTTCGTTTTCCCATGACGATTAACGCTTCTTATCCTTCTTGTCCGCGTGACCACGGAACGTTCGGGTGGGTGAAAATTCTCCAAGTTTGTGACCAACCATATTCTCTGTGATGAACACAGGAATGAACTGTCGTCCATTGTGGACGGCAATGGTCAATCCTACAAAGTCAGGAGTAATGGTGCTGGTTCGAGACCAGGTCTTGATCACCGACTTTTTGCCGGATGCATGCACAGCGTCAACTCGTTGATTGAGTTTGTAGTGCACAAATGGGGGTTTCTTAAGCGAACGAGACATGGCTATTACTTCTTCCGACGTTCAATGATATACTTGGAACTTTTCTTGCGCGGATTTCGCGTCTTGTATCCCTTAGCAGGAACACCCGTTCGAGAACGAGGATGCCCACCAGAGGACTTACCCTCACCACCACCCATTGGGTGATCGACAGGGTTCATCACCACACCACGTACACGCGGACGGCGACCCAACCAGCGGGAGCGACCGGCTTTACCGGAAACCTGCAGGTTGTGCTCTGAATTGCTCACACTGCCAATGACAGCCAAACATGTCACTAAGATCATGCGTGTCTCGCCACTTGGGAGCTTCACGATTGCATATTTGCCATCACGAGCGTTCAATTGTGCGTAAGAGCCAGCGCTTCGGGCCATAGATGCCCCTTTACCTGGGTACAACTCGATGTTGTGAATGACCGTTCCCAGAGGAATGTCAGACAAGTACAGCGCGTTCCCTACTTCCGGGGAAACGCCCTTACCACTGTTGATCGTCATGCCCGGCTTCAAACCTTCCGGTGCGATGATGTAACGCTTCTCTCCGTCTTTGTATTCCACGAGGCAGATGCGAGCGGAACGGTTCGGGTCATACTCGACTGTCAAAACCGTTGCTTCCATGTGCTTGTTGCGCTTGAAATCAATCAAACGATAGCGGCGCTTGTGTCCACCACCACGGTAGCGCATGGTCATTTTACCATCTGCATTACGACCTCCTGACTTCTTCAGGGAACGCAACAGTGGCTTGTGTGGCTTATCCGCGGTGATGTCTTCAAATTTGGACAAGACCTTGTGGCGGGTGCCAGGTGTTATGGGGTTGAATTTACGAAGTGCCATGTGATCAAATGTTCTCGTAGAAGTCAATCATTTCTCCTTCAGCCAAACTTACGATGGCCTTCTTGTATCCTACTGTTCGCCCTTTCACGATACCAGTTTTTGTAAAACGCTGCCGGCTTTTGCCGTCAACACGAAGCGTGCGAACAGAAGTAACGGTCACACCGTACTCCTTTTCAATCGCTTTTTTTATCTCCACCTTATTCGCGCCGTCATCAACAACAAATCCAAAGGAGTTGTTCTTTTCCGTATCAGCGGTCATCTTCTCGGTGATGAGTGGTTTTATTAAAATCTGCTGCATGACCGATTTTATTTGAGCATCCCTTCAACCACCTTGTGAGCGTCAGCTACAAAGATGAGGGTGTTGCAATTCATGATGTCATAGGTGCTTACATCAGAAGCTACCATCACGCGATGCTTCGCGAGGTTGCGGCTGCTCATGTAAACGGCTTCGTCGGGAGCCGATAAGACCATGAGGGTTTTTGAATCCGCGAGTTTTAAACCGCTCATCATTCCAACATAGTCTTTGGTCTTTGGACCTCCCATCTTCACGCCATCCAAAACCACAATGGCCTTTTCCTTCGCTTTGTAGCTGAGTGCACTGCGACGAGCCAGTTGCTTCACTTTGTGGTTCAGCTTTTGCGTGTAGTCTCTAGGCTCAGGACCGAATGTGGTACCTCCACCTCGGAACAACGGGTTCTTGATCGAACCGGCTCGAGCAGTACCCGTTCCTTTTTGTTTCTTAATCTTTCGCGTTGACCCTGAAACCAATCCACGGTGCAACGTATCATGCGTTCCCTGTCGCTGGGCAGCGCGGTAGCGCTTCACATCAAGGTAGATCGCGTGGTCATTTGGCTCAATGCCAAAAACCTCTTTGTTCAGTGTGACTGACTTGTCAGTCTTTGAACCTTTGGAATTGTAAACGTCTACTTTCATCACGCTTCAGGTTTGCGGATTACAACTGTTGAGCCTTTGTGACCAGGTACAGCACCTTTGACAACCATCACCCCGTCCTCTGCCAAAATTTTGACGATTTCAAGATTCTCGATGGTGACACGGCTATTGCCCATTTGACCAGCCATGCGCATGCCCTTGAAGACACGCGAAGGCGTCGACGCAGCACCGATGGAGCCTGGCGCACGCAAACGATTGTGCTGACCGTGTGTTGCTTGCCCGACACCGGCAAAGCCGTGACGTTTGACAACACCCTGGAATCCTTTTCCTTTCGATTTGCCAACGACAGAAACGTACTCGCCTTCGTTGAACACGTCTTCTAACTTGAGGGCATCGCCCTCTTTGACTTCGCCATTGAATCCTTTGAATTCAACAAGCTTGCGCATCAAGCTCACTCCCGCGCGCTTGAAATGGCCTTGCATTGCCTTGGATGTGCGCTTTTCTGAGCGCTCACCATATCCGAGCTGAATGGCTTTATAGCCATCCTTCTCGAGGGTACGAACTTGCGTTACCACGCAAGGACCAACTTCTAGAATT
>MDTC01019678.1_pt1 | contig 14276 bp, 15 predicted proteins | sample 811181 | NCBI WGS metagenome assembly MDTC01 (sample SAMN05326644, study PRJNA326480) | marine metagenome | isolation source: seawater | place: Pacific Ocean: North | collected 2011 | reverse complement strand
TCACAAAATAGACAAATAAATTACACCATTAATTCATTGGTTTTATTACATTTAAATAATTATAAATTTAATACAGACATTTATTCTTTTGATTCAAATTATTTGGAGCATGGTTTTTGCTCAGAAACTTTAATTGAAATGGAAAATGGATCAATAAAAAAAATTAAAGACATAAATTTAGGAGAAAAAATAAAAGGTAATAATAACGAGGTTTTAGGTATAGTAGAGATTAATCCTAAATTTTTAGATTTTTATCAAGATGATAACGTATTAGTATCATCGAATATGAAAATTTTGGAACATAATATTTGGAAGAATGTAGAAAAAAGTAATTCACGAAAGATTAATTATAAACCTGAAAAGGTATATAATTTAGTTACAAAGGATAATACAATCCCTGTTTTTATGTCTAAAATTTATCCTGACTATATTGAAACCTCAGATCCTTTGACAAATCAAAATATCGAACAAATAGTTTCATTTGCTTAATTTAAAATATAGATAAATATTAGTATGTTAGAAATAGTAATTGAAAAATATAAATCTATTTTACAAATTTTACTTATTGGAATAGTAATAATAGGAGTATATTTTACTATATTCCTGAAAGAGATTCGGGAACACATGATTAAAAATTGGGATAAATACAAAAATCATCCCTTAACAATGATGGTATCTGGTTTTATAAAACCAGTCGAGGGAGAGTCAGCTATAAAAACAACTGTGAAAAATTTTATTTCAATTATTACTGGGATTATTAAAAAAATATTCAATATTTTAATGAAACCAATTTATGCTATTATGAAAATATTTTTAAAGATTTTTGCACTTTTAAAATCTGTTTTAGATAAAATTAGGCAACAATTGAATGTTATTAGAGGTTTTTTGTTTGCAATGTTTGAGAAAGTAATGTTAAGAATACAAAATAGTGTAGCAGCAGTAGTTTATTTTTTTTTAAAATTGAGGGAAGGTTTAAAAAGAACGCTAGGTCTTTTTAATGTAATGATTTATTCAATGGAACATTCATATTTATTTTTACAATCTTTGGTTAAAGGACCGATAATGGTTTTTGGTCATTTAGCTGATAAAATGGCTATGTCTATGTCAACATTCACATTTGGATTTGGGGGAATACCTATGTGGCATGTAGCAATGAGTATGTGTTTTGATCCAAAAACAAAAATAAAACTAATTTCGGGAGTCTATAAAGATATTAATGAAATTAAAATAGGGGATATTTTAGATAAAAATGTAAAAGTATTATCTGTAATAAAAAATAATTTTGAAAAACCGATTGATTTATATAATTTACAAGGTATTTTTGTCACAGGAGATCATTTAGTTTATCATAATAAAAAAGTGATTAGAGTTAGAGACCATCCAAATGTTTTATATGGTAAAAAATCAGATAATATTGTAACTTTGATAACCGATAAAGGAATAATTAAAATTAATAATTTAATTTTCAAAGACTATTTAGATTCTCATGACACGGTTAAAAATAGCGCAGTAAATAAATATATTGAATATTGTTTAAATAAACAATCGAAAAATATAAAAAATCAAAATATTTGCACTAATCTCCTTTATGGATTTAAAAGTCTTGATTATTTAAAATCATTTAAAAATATTACTGGATATGTAAAAATATTAAAAAATACCTTGGATGTTTATAAATTGAACAGTTATGAATTATCCGGAAATATGTTAGTTTTTTACAAAAAAAAATGGATTAGGGTAATAAATCATCCTTTAGCAAATTTTATAGGAAAAAATAAAAAAGAATTTTATCATGTAATAACAAAAGATGAAAAAGTTTATTTTAAAAATAATTTAATAGCAAGAGATTTTACAGAAATCAGGGATCCTTTAGTTAATTATCATATTGATTCTTACATGGAAAAAATGTAAATTTATAATTTTGTTTTCGATAACCTAATTTAAATAATTAAATGAACAATAAAATTAATTATTTAAATTTATATATAGATTAATATTAGATGATTACTAATAAATATTTAATTTTATTTATAATAATTATTATTTATTTTTACATTTATGTTTTCGTATTTAGGGAAAAAGTAACAGAATATCTGGACCAAAATTGGAAAGAGATAAGATGTCAACCCCATATACTACCTATTGCAGGTTTATCCAACGTCCCAGATGGGGATGGATATATTCAAAAAGTAAGAATTAATTTTAATAAATGCACACATACAACCTTAAAAACTAATCTAGGAGTATTGACCAAACCTTTAAATTCTATTTTAAAAGGATTTAATAAAGGTATAAGTTCTATAATGAGAATTTTAAATGTATTCAGAAATATGGCTAAAGTATTGAGAGAAATGTTTGCATCATTAGTAGAAAACACCATGAATAGACTTAAAAATTCATACGGAGCCATGATTTATTTGCAAGAAAAGTTAAAAGTAATGATTAAAAAACAAGTAGCGGTATTTTCTATTTTAAGTCAAATGTTACAAATTTTACCATTTATATTTTATAGTTTTGCCAATGGACCAATTACAGGATTTGGATATTGGGTAACAAATTATATTGCATTTACAGTTGTTGTTATTGTAGTTTGTTTATTATGTGTTTTTGGTGGTCCATTTGTAAAATTAGTTACATGCCCAATATGTATGGTTTGTTTTTTACCTGATACAAATATTGAATTAGAAAACGGAACAATCCGTATTGACCAAATAAAAGTTGGTCAAAATATTAAAGATGGTAAAGTATTAGGAGTAATAAAAATTAAAAAAGATAAATTCAAAATTTTTAACTATAAAAAAACCTTTGTTACGGGTGATCATTTAGTTTTTGAAAATGAAAAATGGGTTCGTGTTAAAAATTCTCAAAATTCTGGTTCAATGATAAAAGAAACTGAATTATATTGTTTGATAACTGATAGTAATAAAATCTGGAGTAATGGTAATTTATTTAGAGATTATTCTGAAACCTATAATTCCGAAGTTGGATTAAAAGTGGATTACATGATAACAAAATTTGTGAATAAAAATATAAATATTTTAAAAACAGAAGAAGATATATATCATACCTATTATGGTGGATTTGGTAGTGATACATTAGTTAAAGATAATGAGACAATTAAACCAATTAGTTATTATGTTGAAAATGGAATACCGGAAAATAGTAATATAGTAGGGGTAATTGAAATTGAAAATGAAACAGTAATTAATTATTTATATAAAAATGTAGTTGTATCTGGAAGTGTTTTAGTATTTGAAGAAAACCAATGGATTAGAGTGCATCAATCAAAATATTCAATCGACACCAATCATCAAAAAACATACAATTTAATTACCAAAAATAATATAATTAATGTAATGAATAAAAATGAAATAATTAAATTTAGAGATTTTAATGAGACCAATGATAAAGAAATAAATTATGAACTTGATAGATTTGTGCAAAAGCATTTGAATAAAATATTTTAATAATATATTTAATCTAATTAAAATTTAAATTTATTTAATAGTAATTTTAATATAAAAATATTTTTTATATTAAAAACAGGGTATGGGTAAGAAAAACAAAAAAAAACAAAAAAGTAGCTGAATTAAAAACAAAAGAAGAACGAGTTTCTAATGTAGTAGAGGTTTTAAAAAAGATAAAAGATTTAGGTCTCAGTAAAGAGATACCCGGAATCAAAGAATTTTACCAAATATGTAATAATTATGTAAATAATACAGAACCAGTTAATGGAAAAATTAAATTGAATGGATTTAAGAGAGAATTGATTTATATTTTACCAAGCAGAAAAGGAATTAATCCTACAATAAATTTAAGATTTGATGAAAATATATAGTCTATAATAATTTATTTATTTTTATAAAGGGGATAAAAAATTTGATTTGTTTTTTTTAATTAATAAAAAAAAACAGAAATACAAATTGTAAAAGTAAAATAAAACAAACAAACAAAGAAAAAAAAACAAACAAAGAAAAAACTTGTAAAACATACCAATGTCAGTGGAACCTGTAACATGTGCTATAGTATTAATTTCTACAGTGATTTGGTGCAACTATTTTAATCAAAATAATTCTATTGATCAAAATGGTCCGGAAAAAGAAAACGGCTTAGAGCAAACTGGATTCCTGCAATTATTAGAACCACTCTTACTCTATTGCTGTACTACAATAAGTGGGAAAGCACAAAATGTTTGGACAACTGTCTCTCCTTTGCTAGAAATGATTTTACCCTATCTTGGGAATTTTATTGCAGCTTTTATTGGTGGATGTGTGTCACATGCAGTTCTAAGCAAAGAAATTGAAGAAAAAATTGGATCGTAAATCCAAATCTTCCAGATAATTAAATAAAAAAAATAAATTAAACGGTTAAGCAGAATTGACCAGAAAAAATATTGAATATATTACAATCATACTAAAAAGAAAAAAAAAGAAAAAAAAAGAAAAAAAAAGGTATTTACTTAAAATACGTTTTTTTTTGCGTCATTAAAAATTTAATATTTTATAGCATAATTTATGGATGAAATATCTAATTTATATGAAGAAAGAGAGGTAGATTTTGATGATTTTATAACAGAGATTCTAAAAGAACCACCAGGACCTCCAAAAACCACAGTATTATGCTTAGATGCGAGTGATTTAAATGTGATTTTTGAAAGACTTTTAGAAATTTTCCATGAAATAACCAAATATTTATATGGAGATAATAATAATAAAGTAGATTTAAAAAATATGAAAGATGAAGAATTAGAAGTTGTTCAAAAATATTTTAATTCATTTGGAATTAAAATTTTATTAAAAATAATACCAAAAAAAGTAGTTGATAAATTTAAATTTTTTGTTAAAAATGCTAATAGTTTTAAACTAGAAAAAAATAAAGAAGATATTGATTTAATAAAAAAATATAACTTGGATATTTTAGACATATCTGATTATAAATCTGTGGAAACTAAAAAACTATCTAATAAAAGAGGTAACTTATTAGTATCAGATACACATTACATAATTTCATTTGATTATTTATAAAGTGAATATGAAATTTTAATATTATTATATATTAATAATAAATGGTTGAATGTAAAGTAGATCCTAAAAGTGGAAGTGAAAATACATTTCAAAATTTCAGTAAAAACCTTCTTAAATCTTTTATGTTACTTATTGTAGTTACATTATTAGTTGCTCTTAAAAATAAATTAATAACAAAGGATACAACGATGTTCTATATAGCTTTATTTGTAATAGGAGGAACATTTCTTTTTTCAATTTTGAATATGGTTGATAGTTATGTTTATTCTAATCTTGTTTTAGGAATAGGAATAGCTTTAGGTATGCAAATAATGGATTGGAGATTATAAATTATTAAATATTTAAATAATTAATAATATAAAAATTTAATATTATTAATTAAATTAGTTAAAATCTTTTCCTGCTCTTTTTTCTACGATTACTTTTTCTACGATTACTTTTTCTCCTACCATTACTTTTTTTCTTTCCTCCCTTCTTATTTTTTGAACTTCTTCTTCTTTTATTTTTTGAACTTCTTCTTCTTTTATTTTTTGAACTTCTTCTTTTTGGTTTTCCACCCATGGCTACTGTTTTTGGAATATTATTTAATGCATTGGATATTTTATCCTTATTTAGATTGTAATCATTTAAATTATTTTGTGCCTGAGATTTAATTTGATTATAATTAGGAACATTTTGTTGCGCCGCATTTTCTATATTTTTTGCCAAATCGGGATGTTGGTTTATTTTAGATTTTAAAACTGATTCTGGATCAGCACCTTGGTCAATTGCATATTTGGCATCAATTGCTTCAGTTTGTAATTGTTGTAATTGCTTCAAATTTTCAAATGTCAAATTATTAAGAATATAATCAACAACTTGTTCATTACCACTATTTATAATATTTTTCTGTTTAAGTTTTGATTTTAATTGTTGTTTTTTTTGGTCTATTTTTCGTTGATCACCTTCTTCTAAAGCTTTTTTAAAATCAATAAATTCAGGTTCTTTTTCAATTTTTTGTATAATATGTCTTTTTAAATCATCTATACTTTTAATATTATTATCAGCCATATACTGTTGAGCTTTCATCCAATTATTTCTTGCTTGCATAATACTATCTTTGTTAATTTTACCTGATAAGTGTTGTAAAGATTTTTGTTGATTTTCATCCAATAAACCACTGTCACCTACTGTTTTTAATAATTTATTTTTCATTTTTTCGATATCTTCAGGAGAACCATTTTGTAACAAATTTTGAAATTCCATTGTTTGTTTTATAAGTTCTGTTTTAATTTCATTTTTAATTTCATCCAATGTAATTTTTTCACCTAATTCACTACTTTTAAAAAATAAACTATTAGGAATTAATTTTACAAAGGGTTGTTCATTTTCAGTGCATATAAATATTCTTAGTATAGGTTTTTTTTCTAAAAAATGGAATACTTTGTTTGCATATTTTAGTCCCATTTCTTTACCTTTTTGTAAATTTTCATTTATTTTTTCTTGGTCTTTTAAAAATGCATCGGTTGCTAAACGCTGATGTTTTTTTTCGGAAATTAAACGTGATTTAGTTTTTTTTAAATATTTTTCACGTTCTTCTTTCATTTTTTTTTGCTTTATTTGATCTTTTTCTATTTGGTCAGCATAATGTCCCTCTTCTTCGCCCAACAATCTAGGTGGAGGACATTTTAAATTTAATTCTATTTTTTCATTTTGTGCATTTTGTGCATTATTATTTTTATTTTTAACATTTCCTTTAATGTGTTTAAATCGTATGAAATAATCTAATTTACCATATCCCGTTTCTTTATTGGCAGAATATATTTTTCTAAAAATATCTATAATTGGAATGTTATTTGAAACATTTTCAATAAAAGATTCCATAGCTCCTTCAATAGTTGGTGTCACTTTAAATTTAATTAAGTCATTAACTTTATTATTAATCATTGCTGATACGTCTGAACCAATTTGTTCATAATTATCCATATATATATAAATAATATTATAATTTTATGGTCAATATCTGTGTAAATTATTTAAAATATTTTACTCTAAATCCTAAACCTTGACAACATTGATGTAAAATATTTAAATTTATTTCATTAGATTGCACCAATTCAATAAATTTTTCACTATGAGATAATTTATCAAAGTGAATGTAATATGAATTTCTAAAGTAATTATTTCTATTACCAATAGTGTTTAAGGTATTCAGATTCAGTTCAGTTCTATTTCTGTTAAAATTATTTAAAATATTTCTATTGGTATAAGGAATTGAACGACTGAGTGGAGATAAAGACCCAGAATATATTTGGGTAAAAATATAAATAGGTATTTTGGAATGTTTCAGACAATATCCAGATTTTTTAAATCCCAATACCTTTTTATTTTTTTTTTCAATTCTAAATACAATACAACCTTTGTAAAAGTTTAAAATCATTTTTTTTATTGTTTTAGAACATAATTTTAAATTAATTATGTTTTTATAATTATATTTACAATTTGGTAGAATAAATGAAAATATTTTAAATATGATATAATCATCGAGATACATTAATTTACCATAGATATTGTTAAATAATTGTTTTTTTAGAAAATAAATTTTATACTTTTTAAAAAAATCTAATTTAAATACAATGGTTTATTGGAATGATTTACCAAATGAATTACTTATTTTAATTTTTACATATTTAGATATTTTTACAATAAGAAAATATTATGAGATAGGAAAAAAATTTTTCAGAAATTCTATATTAAATGAAATAAAATTTAAAAATAAAGTTTTTTTGAAACAAATTTTAATGAATCAAATATCTATTAAAGTAATTAATAAGGCAATTAAAATTAATGGATTTTCTAACAATCTTTTCCACAAGTGTTTTTTTTGTCCTCAAAAATTAGATAACACTTTTTATATAGTATTTTGTCAAAACATTGCTTTAAAATATCTGGATAATATTCATTACCCAGAATTATGTAAATATTGTTCAGGAAAAAAAATAAAACAAGGTGTTATCAATCTTGTAAAGTGCAAGTGTTGTAATAAAAAAGTGCAAATACTTGAAATTAATTTATATTAAAAAAAATATTTTATTAATGACCTGCAATTTGAGGTGCTTGTTTTTCATCCCAAACTTCTGTTTCTTGAGACCAATCTTGATTAAAAAGCTTGGTCAGGTATTCATCGGAGCTTATAGATGGAGGTCTTGGTTTAATATCAATTGTATATGAGAATTTGGGAGGTGCAGAATTAGATCTATCTTTAGATATATCTTTAGATCTCTTTTTATGTTTTTGCCAATCATTACATTGTTCACCCACGAACCAAAGACAAGAGAATGTATTTGTTGTATGTTTAGTCTTTATATCCTCAGAGGGTGTAGTTCTTTTCTCCTCAAAGGCTGTAGTTCTTCTCCTCTTAAGTGGTTTTCTTTCAGGGGTTTCAGATGAAATTTTAACTACAGGTGTGGTTACATATACTGTAAATTCTTCAGTGCATTTTAATTCTTTGTATAGCTTTTCTTCAGCCATTTCTTTTTTATGAAGTGAAAATTCTTCATAATTTGTCAATAGATCTTCAATATAGGATTTATGATTATCAAAAAACTGTAAATATTTTGATTTTTTTTCTCTAAAAAATCCTCTTATTTCAGTATATTTATGATCATATTTTGTTGAATCAATAGGCATCTCTTTACAGAGTTCTATATGAAAGATAGTTAATAAAATTTCAATTATAAATTTATTTAATATCTTAAATGAAGCTAATCTTTTTTGAATTGTTTCTTTACTCATTCGTTGATATCTTTGCTCTGTTTTCTTTTCTTCAGCATAGTTAATGAATTCATCGAGTGTTTTTAAATCTAATAGTTCATCGATGTTATTATTTATTTTATTTAAAATCTCATAAAAGCAGGTAGTCTTTTTTTCTTTACAATCACTTCCTTGTGAGAATGTTATTTCCAGGTCTTTATTATCATCATGACCGTCAAAAGAAATTTTATCCCAAGTGTAAATATAACTAATGAACTCAAGATCAACAGATTCTTGTTGGTAAATTTGTAATATATTTTCAATTTTTAATTCCAACCCAGCTACTGTATCTTCTTCAAGTTTTGAATAGTCATCTTTTTCAAAGAAGAGCGATATATTTTTAAGGATTTCTTCAACTAAAGAGACCCATTTTTTTATTTGTAAAATCTTATTTTCTAAAGTCATTTCAAATTAAATCATTTTGTGTCCATTTTTTTTCAGGTATTTATACAGTTATGTATTTAATAAAACTTAATTAAAACAATATTATAATCAAATTTTGTTTATCCCTTAATAAAAAAAAACGACTCTGTAGAGTCTTTTTATTTTATTTTATTTTATTTTATATTTTTTATTTTATTTTTTTATTTTTATTATTTGTAATAGGTAATCCTTTTTTACTTAAAATATCCAATATATACTTCGGACCATAATAATTTCTTAGTTTTCGTGTTTTTTCACCATCTTTAAGAGGAGGTGTATCAATCATCCTAAAAAGATTAGGTGAATGAAAGTAAGTTATTATGGTTAATTTGGAAAAATCATCACCTGTTGTTTCTTTATCAACATAATAAATAAAGTATGATTCTGATTGTTTAGTCCATTTCAAAAGACATGATTTATTATTCCTAAACTTTGCATCAGTTTCGCCTTCCAGTAATAAATCAATTTTAAATAACGGGAATTCAAGATTACTTTTTTCCATTTCTAGATTTTGGAGACAATCAAGAAAGTCTCTGTAAAAATCATCTCTTACTCTAGAAATAGTTTTCAATTCTTTAAAACGACCAATAAATTCAGATAAGCTGTTGATGTGTGATTCAAAGGAATTAATCTTATCTAAGATAGAACTTTCAAGACCTTTATCTATATTTAAAACAGAAAGGCCCTCTTCAGTCAGTGTGTCTTTTTTACAAGACAATGCCAGAAATATCATTTGTTTTAAACATTCTTTGCATTTCTTAAATTTTCCAACACTATACTTTTCTTGATATATTTTCATAATTTTGAAGTAAGTATCAGTGATAGATAATCTTACCAATACCAAGCGACAGATATTTTGTTTATCTGTTAAATTCAACAAGTATTGATGGAACACATTTTTCGTTGCTTCTTTTTCATAAGAAGATTCCACCTCTTTTCTATCTACATTTTCCTTGATTTTACTTTGAACAAATTTTAAAAAGTCGTCTAAATAACGTACTACATCTGCAAAACAACTTATATTTTCCAATTTAAATTCCAAATTCAAATTATTATTCAGAAAATCTCTCAATCTGTCGCAATGAATTTGAGTATTTGAATTAAGCATTTCATCAAATATAGTTTTCTTAGAATTAGAATTTTGTGAAAAACTCCATGCATCAATTAAATTCTTTAATTGTTTGGAGTTGCTTTGAGTGTGTAAATCACCATTATTTTCCCATTCTGACTCTAAAAATGGAGTCAGTTGTTGATTATTACTATCTTCTGTTGTTGATAAATAAGAACCCATAATTTCTAATTTAGTTTTAAATAATTTATACAATAATTATTTAATCAAATTTTTTATACCCTTAATAAAAACATAATCCAAATTAAATCATAATATACTTGATAAATTACTTTTATAAAGGGGATAAAAAATTTGATTACTTAATTTTTTATTTTAAAAACATAACAAAATAAAACAAAACAAAAACAAATAAATAATACTGTAAATTTGCGGATTTACAAGATAAAAACAAAAATGAGAACTATAAATAGAAATAACAGGTGGTTAAACACCGATGATATTATATTATTAGAATTGATAGGATTATTATGTATCGAAAATTTAATTAGTAATTTTAATGTATGGATAGTTGTTTTTCCAATTTTATACATGTTTACACATGAATTAAGGGAAATTGTAAGAAAACAAAATCTCTCAACATATCAAAAAGAAGATTTTGTTAAAGCAATTAGCGTAAAAATTCTAATAATAATTCCAATTGTATGTGTAGATAGTATAATAAGAATCTTTTCACACGATGTTAGTATCGCTTTATTTCTAATTGCATTATGTTTATTAAAAGAAATAAACCAAACTAAACTGGAATGAATCGTAGGACACGGCTGGCACGTTGTCAGTAGACCAATTAAGTCTTTAAACTTCAAACTAAAAAAACAAAAAAATAAAAAAATAAAAAAAACAAAAAAACAAAACATCGGTTAAGTTTTTTTTCTGTAAAACAACAAAAATCATAATATACTATTAAATTATGTTCATAAAGGGGTAAAAAATTTGATTACTTTACTTTTTTTTACAAATCATAACAAATAAAAAAGAAAAAATAAAAGGAAGAATGTTTTTTGATATTAAAAAAAAAATCCAGGAAAGGAATGGAAAAATAAAATAAAGGATGTAGTGAGAGTAATTAAATTTATTCCAAAAATTCCTAAGATAGTGTTCGGTGATATAAATAATCTAAAGCCTGCTATTGCTCCCAATAATGTTGAAGCTCATGATTCCTGGCGTAGAAGGAGAAATGCTAATTTGAATACCGTGTAACTATATATTGTTAAAAAATTAGATTTGTAATTTCAGAAATATTTTTCAATTGTTCTAAACGAGAGATAAACTCACATAAGATTTTTAAAAAAGAAAAAAAAGAAAAAAAAAGAAAAAAAAAGAAAAAAAAATGCCTGTTAGGGCATTTTTTTTTGTAAAGTAACAAAAATCATAATAAAATTGATTAAATTTCTTTTTTTTATTTCAAATTAAAAATGATGTTATATTTGAATAAATATGGAGTATAATAATTTAAAAGTATTATTCACACCTACTGTTTATAAAAGATTTAAAAATAAAAATTTGTCCAGAATAGAAAGAACAGGATGTTGGATTATTCAACCAAATGTAATAGGAAAAAAATATATTGTTTATATTAAAAATTTTAATTTTTATATCTCTAATTGTTTTGGTTTTATTAAAGACGATAAACTCATTGGTAAGGTTAAAGAACAATTATCAAAATGTATTAAGATTAATAATAATAACTGGTTAATTTTTCCTATCAAAATATTTCAAGAAGATAGTATAATGAAAATATTCATTTATGATCTATATGTTTATAATTCAATATTTTATACCAATATCAACACCTACATACGTATAAATCTATTACAAAAATTATTTAAATCAATAAAGTATAATGTATATTATTCATCTATTGATGAAAATATAAAGATTTTAGAATCAGTCACCAATGATTTTAAAAATCATTTTAACAATATAAACTCTTATAAATTTTTTGACGGAGTAATATTAAGATTAAAAGATAATCCATTAGAATCACTAGAAGAAAAAAGTAATAACCTAATATCTAATTTAATATGTAAATAATTTATTAGTATATATTAGTATGAAAAAATTCTTAATTATAGTTTGTGCAGGAGATAACTCTTATCATAAAAAATGGTTTAACAGTAATGTGTATGATATATATACAATCTACTTCGGAAATAATGAATCAATAGCTGATAAATTTGAAAAAAAATCAGATTTTTTTTTAAGAATGAAAGGACCAAAATGGCAATTAATTAGATACGTTTTAAAAAATTTTGAATGGAAAGAATATAAATATATATGGATGCCTGATGATGATTTAGACATAACAAAAAAAAAAGTAGAAGATTTTTTAAATATTTCAGATAAACTTAATTTAAATATATCTCAACCTTCTCTAAGAGTTCCTGAAGTTACTATAAAAGAACAGATTGACACATTAGCTCGTTGGAAAAAAATACAAAAAGAAGCAGAATTACAAGGTAAATACGTAAGTTGGTTCTCTTATTATAAAAAAAACAAAAATAAAATAACTGAAAATATGACAGAGTACATATCTCATAACATTTTAATGCAAGAATATCCCAGCAGAAAAAAAGCAGTAAGATATACTAATTTTATTGAAATTATGTGTCCTTTACTAAAAAATTTTGTTGTAAAAAAAATGTTTAAATTGATGGATAGTGATATAGTTCAATCTGGATTTTACTTAGATAGTATTTGGTCACACATGGTCAGATATAAAAGAGTAGCAGTTATTGATTATATTTCGGTAATTCATACAAGACCAGTAGGAACATTTACCAAAAGAAAAACAGGTAATTATAAAGTTATAACCATAGATCCAAAAAAAGAGTTAATGATTCAAAAAAAAAGATACAATAGAAAAATACCAAAGCATTATTATAAAACTCTACGAACAGTTTTTTTAAATGATAAAAAAAAAGATGAAATAAATTTAAGGAAGAAAAGTAGGAAGAAAAGTAGGAAGAAAAGTAGATTTTAAAATACTTTAAAAAAAAGAACTGAAAAAAAAGAACTGAAAAAAAGTGATAAATTTGATTTACACTAATGTTTTTATGAAAACATTATAAAAATATTAAGATGGAGAGACAAGTTTCAGGATTTAAACAATTTTATGAATCGATTTTACATCATCCATTAAATCGCCATGAATCTAACTATAAAACAAATTCACTAGAAGCATTGGATATTGATTTAGGAAGACTTAATACAAATAGAGGTAGATTGAATAGAAATAGAGTCGCTTCTCATCTACAATTTGCAAATGGAAAAGATATATTTTTGGATAAATCAGGTTTTCATATAGTATCTTAAATAAAAATAAAAAAATCAAAATATTTGATATTTTTTATTAAGGGAAAAAAAAATTTGATTTATTATTTATTTTTTTGAAAATAAAAACACACACACAAAATCAAATAAACAACTATAAATTTGAAATGAAAATTACAATAACAATATTAACAATATTTACTCTATTTACAATTGTAAATACAGTATCTGCAATCAAAGATAGATCAATTTGGGATAAATCTAACCCTAGAAATAGAAAAATGATAACAATAGATTCATCATGTTTGGATAATTTTCCTTCTACCAAAAACCCACAATGTCTTGAAAAAGTAGTTCCTATTAAACTATCATATCTACAAATATTATTATTCAAAATGCTAATAATGCTTTTAGTGGTTAGTATTATGGTTATAATTTTTAATATGGATCCAGATACAAAAGCATTTCTGGTTGCATTTATGATTATAAGGTCGTTTTAAATGACTTTTAATAAAAAAAATATGACTTTGAAAGAGTATATTTTTTTCATTAAGGATACAAAAAATTTGATGATTTATTTAGCAATTATAATTGCAATCATAAAATACAAAATAATACCTATAATGTCAAACACG
>MDTC01208431.1_pt1 | contig 14278 bp, 23 predicted proteins | sample 811181 | NCBI WGS metagenome assembly MDTC01 (sample SAMN05326644, study PRJNA326480) | marine metagenome | isolation source: seawater | place: Pacific Ocean: North | collected 2011 | reverse complement strand
TGGTGGGTATGTCCTAAATGCAAAAGCACAGAGATAGAAGATTTAGGTTGGAAACAAGAAAATGAAAATTAGATACTATCATAAAATAGATGGCTGGCGATGGTTAGGTTTTATCCTTGCAATGATTAGTGCGTTCACCCTTAGCGGTGGTGACCCTGAGTATCAGTGGATGGGTTGGGCAGTTGCACTTGGTAGTTGTACAATTTGGATTTGGATGGGTGTTAAGGACAAAGACATACCAAGAGCATTAATGGAACTAATGTATTTGCTTTTGGCTGTGCGTGGAATATGGAATTGGATACAGTGGTAATATGAAATTAGGAATAGCAGGATACGGGTTTGTAGGACAAGCTCATGAATTAATATTTAAAGAATGTCACGATATTATTATAAGTGATCCTTTCAAGCGAGAGTTTGGAAATTTGAAACATGCAGATGCAATTATCGTTTGTGTAAGCACTCCGCAAAAAGAGATGTCAGGACACTGTGATGTTACCAATGTGTGTGATGTAATTGATGAAGCACCAGATGTGCCTATTTTAATCAAAAGCACTATATCTCCAGAAGGTTGGAGACTTATTAAAGATACTTGTAAAAATAAAGATATAACTTTTTCTCCTGAGTTTCTACGTGCGGCTCACTGGCAAGAAGATGCAAAGAATAAACGTGATTTTTACTTTGGTGGAGAAAGTTGTAACTTTTGGAGTGACTTATTTGTTAAGGCACTAGGAAAGATTAATGTTGATATTGCATCACCAGAAGAACTTATACTTATGAAACAACTTAGAAATAGTTACCTAGCAACTAAGGTAACTTTCTTTAATCAAGTTTTTGATTATTGTAAAGGTGAAGGTGTAGATTTTGAACGTGTCAGAAAATTAATTACTGCTGATGATCGCATAGGCGAAAGCCATAGCCGTGTTACTAAAGAACGAGGTTTTGGTGGACATTGTTTGCCAAAGGATACACTTGCAACTGTACGCAGTGCATTGATTAGTGCTGATACTAAGATGACGCTTCTTCAAGAAGCATTGGACTACAACGATAAAATCAAACGCTAGGTTTCTGTTCCAGGTTGTGTATCAACACAAACACCGTACACCATTCCCGCCATTGGTGATTTGTTAAAATTTTTGTTGATATTAAATTCTGCGACTAGACAACTTTCCATGTCTGGAAAAGGAAGACTGCTCCACCCGTTAGGTGCTATCATGTCTCCTGGTAACCATGTACCGTCTGTCATCAAAAACATAACAACTAAAAATACTTTCACTACAATGCTTTATCAATATTATCATAGTAGGCTTGGATATCATGATCAGCAATTGAATCAAATCTTTTGTTTTTGATTCCTGCCCACATGCCCTTGCACCAGTCTATGAAACTTGGCTTTCCTATTTTGTTATCACTTGTGATATAATGTAATTCACCGTCATGTCTGTAACCCATGATCCACAACGGAACTTTAGTAACAATGTCGTTGTTGTTGCGCCAGCGATGATGTATTACACCTAAGCTGTTACAGTATTTCTTCCAACCTACTCTAGGTGAACCGTAAGTATACAGTTCAATAGGATCGTTAAGTTCTACATTATGGAAGCATCTGCTTGCCATTATAGTAGCCATTGCCGCACCTAAACTGTGTCCGCAGAACCAAAGTGTTTTGTTTACATTTGCTTTTCTTATAAGATCTTCTTCAACCATAGGCCATAGGTCATCAACTTCTTGTTTAAAGCCTCTGTGTACTCTGCCTACTGTTTCTGCTAGTACAGGCATTGCTTTTAGATCTGCTTTAATATCTTGGAATTCACTAGGCTCTGTGCCACGACATGCGATTACAATATCGTCCTTATTCATAAAACGATACGCTTGGGCACCGTCTCTATCATAAAATTCAACGGTAGTAAAGCCTAACCGTTTTGCTTGACTTGTTGCTCCTTTTTTGTTATTATATGCAATCTTAGATAATTTTGCAAATAACAAGGAGCGTTCTTTGAAATTCATATCACTTATTGGCATTTTGCCCTCCTTCATTGTTACTAAACATATTTATTCCTACGCTAAATAGTAATAGAGGTAGTAAAAGATGAAGAAACGTACACGAAGCATCCTGCAGGAACTTAATACAGTAGGCCATAATCGCAACAGTGATCACCTAATTGAAACAACTGCAAGCAATATTATCGAAAGCAGTATTAATTTACTGAACAGAATAGCTGAAACTTATGACGATGCTACTGCTAATGAGCTAGAAAGACGTTTCTTAAACAGTATTAGAACTGGAGATCCTCGCAAGTTTAAACGTGTGATGGCTAAGATTATTGAAGGTAAAAAACATGAAGACTAATGATATCTTAAATGAAAAGCCTAGTGTTGCAGATGTAAAGAAGCAACAAAATAGATCAATGACGCAAAAAGCAGATGATTTTATGCGTAAGAGTTTCCTACAAAAGTCAATTGATACACTTCAGGGTGCAACAGGACGTAGAGGTGTTGCTCCAACAGAACTAGAACCTAAATATAAAATTGTTAAAAAGAAAAAAGAAAAAGGCGCCGTTAAAGGAGAGCCTCAAGCACAAGCGCCTGCACAAGCACCAAAGCCTAGCAGTGGATTTCCTGTAAGTAAAACTGGTGTAGAACTAAAGCCAGGAGACAACATCACATATCAAAATGCTAAAGGTCAAATGAAAGACGGTGTTGTAACTGTCATGCTTAAGACTAGAGACAGACAGGGCGATTTACAAATACAACTTAAAAAAGGTCCTGCTGTATTTGCAGTTGATAGACAAAACATTAGAACAGCGAACGGCGAGCCTTGGGAATATGATCCTAAGACACCAGACACAGGTAAAGTAAAAGAAAGCATTCTTAAAGAAGGCGGCAATGTGTTTAAAAGTGAAGAAGGTCCACTTACACAACGTATTGCTACTAAAGATGTAAGACCTACTGTAGACTTTATTGAAAAGATCACAGGATTAGAATTCATTGATGATGACTTATTAGGTACCACTGGTAAGAAAACAGATCCAGACGGAACATTTGAAAAGAACAGTTCAGGTGATCTTGACCTAAACACTGATGCCAACAAAATTAGCAAAGAGCAATTAATTGCAAAATTAAAAGCATACCTAGCGAAACAGGGTGTACCTGAAGAAGAAATGATGAATCAAGGACGCAATAAAACTGACGGTTATATCCACAACGCAGGCGACCAAGTACATTTCCGCACACCAATTCAAGGTACCAAAGGTTATGTCCAAACAGACTTTATGTTCACAAACGATCCAGACTTTCAGCGTGGAGCCAAGCGTGGCGGCACAGCACAGTACGGCGGCAAGGACAGAGCAGTTCTGTTGTCTAGTATTGCTAGAGGACGTGGACTAAAATTTAGTCCTAAGTTTGGTGTAGTAGATCCTAACAATGGTGATAAGGTTGTTGCTAACAAGTGGGAAGACATTGCTAAAGTCCTACTAGGTCCAACAGCAACAGAAGCAGATACACTTACTGTTGAAAGTATGCTTGCAAAAATTAAAGGCTTACCAGAGTATGAAGATCTTATAGCAGGCTTCAAAGATTCTATGGAAAAGGCTGGCAAACCAATGCCTGAATCGAATGTTGAAACACTTGGCGACAAACATTTGCGTAGATTGAAAGAGCTTTTATGAGATTCGTAGAATTTAGAAAACACAAAACAGGGAAAGCAGGACAACTTAAAGGCAAAGACGCCATTAAGAAGAAAAGCAAACCTGGCGGTAATGAGACACCACACCCAGCAAGAGGAAAACTTGTAGGTGAAGACCTTAATGAAGCAGAAGCAAGAATACAACATTTAGAAGATGTTATTTTTTGGGAAGGTAGTAGAGGTGCTATGAGAGCATTACAAGCACTTCGTAGCATGGACAAGGAGGGTCATAAAGATGTCACAATCAAATGGGACGGATCTCCCGCACTCATTTTTGGGCGCAATGAGGATGGAGAATTCACACTGTCGGACAAAGGAGGATTCACAAAAAAGAATCCCGAACGAGCCAAGAGTGCAGATGAAATTAAAGACTTCATGCTCAATCGTGGAGGTGGAGCAAAGAGAGATGATCCGGGCCGTATAGCATTTGCTAATAATATGGCAAGTATTTTTCCTATGTTTGCAAAAGCAGTTCCAGAAGATTTTAGAGGTTACTTTAAAGGTGACTTGTTATACTATTCAACACCGCCAGTAAAAGACGGACACTTTGTTTTCAAACCTAATCCAACGGGTGTTGATTACGCTATTGATACAAAAAGTGATCTAGGTAAAAAGATTGCTAAAAGCAAAACAGGTATTGTAATACACAGGGTGGTTGATGAAAACGGAAATGAAAGCCCACTTAAAGACTTTGATATATTCAAAGGCAATGAAGTTCTTGTTGTACCGCCAGTTACAGCATTAGGTCCTGTAGAAGTTGATACAAAAGAATTGGATCAATTAGAAGCAGTAATTAAAAAGAATAGTGCAGGCATTGACGAACTATTAAACAAACAAGAACTAAAAGCAAAACAAATGACAGACTTTCCTAATTTATTATATACGTATATAAATAGTAAGGTTGATACAGGTTTATCAAACTTAGGAGGCGACTTTGCACAATGGCTACAAACTGCAAAAGTCAGTGATAGGAAAAAAGCAAAAGTATTAGAATATATCAAATTACATATGAACGCATTTAAGGCATTGTGGAATACAGTTGGAACACTTCAGCGTGTCAAAGACAAAGTAATTTCAAACTTAGATAATCAAGACCAAGGCATCAAACAAAACATCAACGGACAAAAAGGTGGTGAAGGTTATGTAATGGCACATCCAGGCGGTGACCTAAAACTTGTACCACGTTCAACATTTACAGCGGCATCAAGGGCCGCTAGAAGATAGGAGAAAAAAATGAAGATCAAAGATCTAGTTAATGAAAGTGACTTTGCTGACTTAGGCCTAAGAGGCGTAGGTAGCGAATTAGACATAGACGACTTTGGGGGCAAAGAATTTAAAGCACCTCGCATGTTCGATCAGCTTGCTAAATGTGCAGATAACATCAATGGCCAAGCAGAAGTAAAAACAGATGATGGTAAAACTATCATGTGCAAAAGCTCTACAGCAAAGAAGATCATGGACATGGAACGCAGTATCACACAACAAGGTGGTAAGAAAGAAAAGTTCATGAATATGATTCAAAAATCAGACGGCTTGAACAAAGTAATTGATTATATAGAGAACAAGTAACATGATGGAGTTTGTCAAAGAACTACACGAAGCTCGCCTCACAAGAGGTAATAATGCGTTAAAACAATTGACGTTTACAGATTGCTGTGAGCGACTGTTCTTGACAATGCTTATATTAGAATTACTAGACAAGTATCCAAGTTTTAGAGGAGCAACCAGAGAATATGCTAGACGTTCTAGTTTGTATGATACATTTAATTCCTATAGAATGAATGGTACTGACTTGTATAACTTTGCATATTTTATAAGTGGCCCAGACGAAGCGCAGGAAAAACTAAAAGATCCAGGTGCGGCAAAAGCATTAAAACAAAGAATAACTTTGCCTAAGATGCAACTTAATGGTTATCTTAGAGCAAGAGCCAGCGGTTATGCCTATCGATCCGCAGGTGAATTGCTTATGAGACTAGAGTCAGCTTTGGCTATTCGTAATACAGATTACAAAGCTATTAGACGCAATGTTGTTATGTATGATAGATTAAGCACTTTGGATAAAAAGAAAACTGTTACTAGGTTGTTAATTGCAAGTAGAGCAAAACTTAGAACAGCAGATATTATTGATGACTTAGAAAAGTTAGCGGCTGTAAATGATTTAGAAACAGCAAGAGTGCAAGACAACGAGCCTAAAATAAGCGTTCCGGATATTAGTACAGACGCTAGAGATATTAGTTTATATAGATATCTTGTAGGTGTTGACAATCTAATGAAAACTAAGAACTTTTTAGAACTTGCAAAACAAGGTAGAAGTGTACCTGGGCAGTTTGTGCAAGGCTACACTCCGGCTATTAAAATGGTGGATGATATAGTTCAAGCAGGCCCTGCATACATAAATCTACTAAGATCACTGCATCAGAGAGCCAAAAAAGCCCGTAAATAGGGTATTTTCCTTCAAAAGACTAAATACATATAACAACTTCGCAGAGTAGCGAAGTGAAGTCATTACGAGAACAAGGAGAAAACAATGGCGGCAGTAACAAGAGTAAATGGTATCGGTCACACACACGGTACACAAAACAGCACAGCAAATCTAAAAGGTATGGAAGTTGACGCATTGGTTGACATCAGCGGCAAAGGCGGCTTAGGTTCAACTATCGAAGCTATCCTACAAGAAATGCAACCACTTATGTCTGTATCAACAGGCACAGCTGGTAAGATCTTCATGATCGTAGATGGACACTCAGTAACAGCGGCATCACTACAAGTGAGGCTACGTAACTTAGGAACAGTTGATTCAATCGACCTATCTTCAGCTACAGTAACTGAGCGTGATCTAGACGGATTTGTTGCTACATAATAGTAGACAATAAGTTTCCTAGCTACCTTAGGGACACAAGAAAGCGCCACTTTTATAGTGGCGCTTTTTTTATGACTGTAAATACAGCATGAGATTCATTATCAAAACCCTTGTGGATATTACAGAAACACGGGCTCGCAAAGGTGAGGACAAAGTTCTGTACGGACAACAACAGAACTATATGACGTTTCTTAACACACTAGGGTTGAGATGTAATATTAATCCAATAGGCTCTCCAAAGGCAGACTTTACTACAACAAATGACTTTGGAAGTTCATACAAAGGTGAACACAAAGTATGGACACAAATCATTGAAATAGATTATGAAGATGCAACTAATACAGATTTTATGCGTGACGATTTTGATATAGTACCAGTTATTACAGGACTAAGTGAAACAGTTGAATTAGATCTTCCTGTATTCAAAACAAATGATAAAAAACTTACAAATATAGTGTTTAATTCTGTAGCAGATTGATAAATACATTGAGAGGCACACAAGAGGGACAACAAGGCATCCATTCATTAGGCTAACTAAGAGTTTACTAATTGCCCTAGAGTAAGGGTACAATGGAGAATACAGTGTCAACAACGTCACTAGAAAAAGAAAATTTAGAAGCACACGTAGACTTATGCGCTCAGCGTTATGAGGTACTAGAGGGTCGCTTAACAAAAATTGAAGAAAAGGTCGAAAATATCCATACAGATATGATTAGAGGCCAAAGTTCAATGACTAAAGTATTAATTGGCACAGCCGGCACAGTCGTTGCTGGACTACTTTCAACTATCATTGTTGTAATCAATAACTAATCTTAAGAACTAAATACATTATGTTGTTAAGAGAGCTTACTTCTGATCTAATCGTCGAGAAACAAATTTGGGCACGTTCTGGTAAGAAGGTGGTACGCAAATATCGATGTGCTGGCGGACAGCGTCATGGACGTATTGTTGCTACACCTGCACAATGTTTCAAGCCTAAGGATATGAAGAAACGCTTCAACGCTAAACGCACCCAAGCAAGGCTTGGTAAAAGGATTGCACGTAAGGCTAGACGTACTAAACGTCATAATGCTGTGAGTAAACGTGTAGCAATGATGAACAAGAGACGTTAATGTTATTAAGAGAATTAACATATCGTGATAATGTAGAAGAAGCCGTAGATACTATTTGGTCTAGATCAGGCGGTAAACAAGTGCGTAAGTATAGATGTACAAGCGGACAACGTAAAGGTCGTATTGTTGCTAAAGCGGCTACGTGTAATGCTCCTTTAAATCAAAAGGCAAAAGTTACACTAGCAAAGACCAAACGCAAAAAAGGCAGTGTACTAAGTTGGAAAACTAAAAAGACTAAGAGAAGTAATCCAGCTAGTAAACGACTAAAGAGAATTAACAAACCAAGTAAGGTGAGATTTAGTAACCGTAGGAGGATCAAATGAGATTTAAAGAGTTTCAAGTAGATGAAAATCCTTTGGCTATGCTGAAAGGTTTGAAAGACCTTAAAGGTCTAAAGGGTATGGGTAACAATTTAGGCAATGCACAAAAAGTTGCAAAGGGTATTGGAGGCATGTTAGGAGGTCAAGGCAACAAGTCCAGAGGGCCTAGCAGTATCCAAATGCCAAATCCAGATGTTCCTCGAAATCCAACAGCAGGTGTAAAGAATCCAAATGCAGGTCCATTACCGACTGCAACGGGTGCTCCACCACCGCCATCAGGTACAGCGCCACAGAAGGCAACTGCTCCTGCACAACAAATGGCTGAGCCTAATCCACAGGATATGGCAAAAGCACAAAAGGCGGCTGATGCACAAATGAAAGCAAGTAAAAAGAACTTGCAACAACAAATCAAAGTTACTAAGCAACAACTACAGTTGATGCAGAAGCAACTACAAAGTATAAAATGAAACTGAACGAGCTTATAAAAAAGTTTACTATTGCTATGAGCAATGAAGAAAAAGATGTACTTGAAAGTATCAAGGGAGCTATCCCTATTAGTTCTTTTGACGAACGAGAACAGTTCGTAATCGAGAACCTGATACGCAAGAGTTTAGTAAGTAAAGTGAAGCAAAACGGATATACTATGGTGGTTGCAAATGAATTCCCAAAAACTAGCTAAAGATCTGAAAGATCTTATAGAAAAAGGACTTGAACATTACCCTTTGCCTGTGGCCAAAGGCAATAGTGTCCGTATAGGTGCTATGGTGGTAAGAAGCAGTAAACACGGTCATTTAGTATATGATACAAGCACAAATAAGAAAGTAGCTCATACTTTCAGCAAAACTGCCGCAATAGCTATTGCCAAAAACTATAAACAAACACAAAATATTGTGTCAAAATGCCTCTCAATTGACGATATTTTAAGTAAACATTTCAATGATGCACTATTTTACAAGCATGGAATGCGAAATGCAAGCCCAGAAAGGTATGATGTGCTGGAGACTAGACTAGATATAAGCCTAAACAAAGCCCATCAAGCTCGTAGTCAATTGGAACAATTTATATTTGAATAGAGATAAATAACTATAACAAATTCTATTAGGAAGAGTAATATGAACATTAGAGAAATCAAAAGACCAATTACAGCGGCACAGCTAAATGAAAGCCTTGCACAAAAGTACGGCACAAAAATTAGTATCGACAAGTTTACACTTGAACAACTTGAAGATGCAAGAAACAAATTAAGAACACAATTACGTGACATTGAAACTAATGAAAGTTTTGATGCAGTACACAGTGAAGCATATCAAAAAAGCAAACTCTTCCTTGATGTTTTGACAACTGCTATCGCTGAAGCTGAAAAGAAAGCCGCAAAAGATTACGATAAAGATGGCAAAATTGAAACACCTTCACAAGAATACAAAGGTTCAAGAGACAAAGCAATTAAAAAGGCTATGGGCAAAAAAGTTAAAGAAGCAGAAGATAAAATGCCTTCAAAAGCACACATTATGAAAATGTGCAAAGACGGAAAAACTAAAGCAGAAATTTGTAAAATGCATCCAGACTGCGATCAAGGTAAATTAAAAGATATGATCGACGATTGCATGAAAGAAATGAAAGAATCTATAATTAGAGAAGGTGAAGAAGATAAAGCAGAACTTGTAATGGCGGCTAAAGACATGGTTGACAGAGTTACAGGTTGGATGGAAGACACAGCAGAAATGCAGTCAGAATCTATGCTAGAACTAGCAGATGCAATCCGTGATGAAATGGGTGCAGAAGCAAGTGAAACATTTACTTCAACAATTAAACCTGCTCTTGAGTCAATGTACACTGCAATGGAAGCAACAAGAATAAGTTTAACACAAGGTGTTGGACAATTAACAGGTGAAGGCGAACCTATGCCAGACATGGGTGCTGAAGAAGATCCAGCAATGGAACCAACAGTAGATGCTGACGCTGAAGCAGACGTAGACATGGGTGATGAACCTGCAGACGACACAGCAGTTGATGCGGCGACAGCAGGCGGCGAAGAAGAAGCAGGCCGCGAAACACGTGAAAGCGTAGAGAGAAGCAGAAAATTAGGTACTATTCTTTCAAAAAAAAAATAAGTGAGGCCGTAGATACTAGACCACTACGTGCAGTCCTAGCAGTCCTTTCCAAGAAAGAAAAAACTACTTACACAATGGATGAACTTGACAAGCTAATGGTTAACATTGGTAACGTTCAGTTCTCTTATGATATTCTAAAGCAAGCATATGATACTGATCCTGCAATTAAAAAACTTATAAAAGACTTTAATCAAGATTCAGTAACACTATCATCAGGCAAAGCAATAGATGATCTTCCTGCTACTGAACCATCAAATGATCAAACTGTAAATCAAATGGCCAAAAGAGCCACAGATTTAGGTTGACATTTTCATCCTAACCTACTATAATGTTTAGACAATAGGAGAAATTATGTCCACACGATCTGATGAAGACATCATTATAGAAATTAAAAAACTAATTGAATCGCACGTCAAACCTGGAGTCGCATCTCATGGCGGCGTAATTGAGTTTGATTCTTACAAAGACGGAGTGTTAAGAGTTATGCTTGGTGGCGCTTGTTCAGGATGTGCAGGTAGTACAATGACTTTGAAGATGGGTGTAGAAAATATGGTAAAACATTATATACCCGAAGTACATGAAGTTGTTGCATTTGACGATCCCCATTCAAACGTGGACCCGTTTTACACTGACCCTCATATGTTTGAAGACTGGGATCAGAAAGAAAAAGTAGAGGGTCACGATGAGTCTAATAATTAATCGCTATAATTATAAACCCATAACTAGAAAACAGGTAGACGGTAAGAGATTATACGCTACCCCAGACGGAAATGCTGTGGCCTCTGTCACAACTATTCTTGACGCTACTAAAGATAAAAGCCATTTGATAGCGTGGAAGAAGAGGGTAGGTGAAGCTAAAGCACAAGAAATTGTAACAGAAGCATCGGGTGTTGGTACACGTATGCACAAGTATCTAGAAGATTATGTTGAAAAAGGAGAATGGCCTACCCCGGGTAGCAACCCTTATGCACAACAAGCACACATGATGGCAACACAGATAAAAGAAAAAGCACTAGAAGATGTAGATGAAATTTGGGGAAGTGAAGTTAATCTTTATATGCCACAGATGTATGCAGGAACAACAGACTTGGTAGGACAATATAAAGGACAACCAAGTATAATGGATTTCAAACAAACTAACAAGCCAAAGAAAGTTGAGTGGGTAGTAGATTACTTCTTGCAACTTGTGGCATATGCAGAAGCACATAATGAAATATATGGAACTAACATACGTGAAGGCCATGTGTTTATGTGTAGTCGTGCTGGAGAATACCAACAGTTTGATATTTGGCCAGATGAATATGACGATTGGCGCAAAGAATGGTACGAACGTGTTTACAAATATTACGAGAGCTACGCATAAATACAGTAACAGGAGATAAAGCATGGCCGTAGTTCAAATATCAAGAATTCAAGTACGCAGAGGCAAAAAAGGCACTGATAATGTGCCACAACTTGCTTCAGGCGAACTAGGCTGGGCTATTGATACACAAGAGTTTTACATAGGTAACGGCAGTGTATCAGAAGGAGCACCAGCAGTAGGAAACACAAAAATTTTAACAGAGCATGATAATATTATTGCTCTTGCAGGAACATATACTTACAAAGAAAACATTGGTGTAAGCACAGGCACAAATCCTACTATTCCTACAAAAAGAAGTTTACAAAACAAACTAGATGACTTTATCAATGGCGCAGATTTTGGTATCAAAGGTGACGGAGTAACTGATGACACTGTTGCTATCCAAAGAGCATTAGATCAATTATATTTGAATACGAACAAAGAAAGTAATACTTCAAGGGTAAAACTTATTCTTGGCCCAGGAACATATAAAGTAACAGCAAAAATCTTTATTCCACCTTTTGCAAGCATCTTAGGTGCAGGTGCAGACAAAACACATTTTGAAGTCAGTGCCGCAACAGGTTTTACATTTGTAAACACATCTAGTTCTAAAGGTGGTCCTTACAATCAAAACTTAAACATTAGTTACAACAACCAAGCTAGACAAGTGAGAATAGAAGGTTGTTCTTTTAACCATACAGCCAATGGTAGTTTGTTTGAAATGGATAGTGTTAGAGACAGTGAATTTGTAAATCTAAAACTAACAGGTCCATGGACTTCAGGAGCGGCACTAGTTGATGCACAAAAAGCATTTGAACTTAAAGGTTACAGTCAAGCAGTAATGTCAAACAACAATACATTTGACAATGTAGAAGTAAAGAACTACACTTATGCATGGTACAGTGATTATGATATTAAGAATACAATGATCAACAACTCAAGTGCAGAAACTTGTGCATATGGTGTTGTGTTAGGTGAAAATACAAACCTAGGAGCACTTGGACAAGAGTTTGGTCCACGTTTTATGAGAATTGAAAATTCTACATTTGATGAAATTGCTAGACATGCAATTTGGGCTAATCTAGGAACAGACATACAAAGTAACAACAACACTTTTTACAGTGTTGGTAATAATAACGGAACAGAAGCCAACAGTACCTACAGTGTAATTAATTTTGTAAAATCAGGAAACAATAGTACAAATGATCATTTCCAACGTTTTGACTTGTTGAGTTTTGATCAACAATATATTACAAATCAAAAATTTGCTCCTATTGTAGAAGGTCCTGGTATTGCAAATTTAAATCATAGCAGTCAAATTGACGTTGTATATCAAGCAGTAGCAAACAGATTTTTTAGATTACCTGGTGATGCAAATACAACTTATGAAATTAGTTACTCTTATGATAGCTCAGCATTTGAAATACAAAGAAGTGGTACACTTTATATAACTTTAGATGCATCAAACGAAAATATTCAAGTCAAAGATGAATTTAACTTTGCAGGTAATTCAACTATGACAACCAACTTAACTTTCAACGCTAACTTTGTAGATGAAAATAGTGACACCACTAAAGACACAGTAGAAGTTACTATTCAAAATACAACAGTTTCAGACACAGGGAAATTCACATTTAGTGTTTTATCAAAACGGTAGTTAATGTTTTCATTAAATTACGAACAACGTCTAGCAACTTGGAGTAATTTTCGAGAACAGCTAGAAACATCACAGGACCCATTGCAAGATGTAATTGACTTTTACAAGCATTGCCCTCTGGTGAGTAGGCATACAGACCCATATGATCGTAAAGTTTGGCCAGATCCCTGGGAACTTATCCACGAAAATGAGTATTGTGACTATTGCATTTTGCTAGGAATGTGTTATACTCTACAATTAACTGAACGTTTTTCAGGTGACACCTTTGAGATACATATAGGTATAGATAAGGGAAATACAAGGCATATCTATTTGCTAGTGGTAGGCGATAGAGTGCTTGGTTATGATCCTGAAACACATGTTCATAAAGACAAAGCCTTTGCGGAAACGCAATCACAAGTAACTCACCAGATGAGATCTGGTCAATAAATACCACTAACGAATAGGAGAGAAGAATGACAAACGGAACGATGATCGTAAAACGAGATGGCAGAAGTGAACCATTGAACATAGATAAAATACACAAAGTGGTATTAGAAGCATGTAAAGGATTAGCAGGAGTAAGTGCTAGTCAAATTGAAATGAACGCTAACCTACAGTTTTATGATGGAATGACTACAGGTGAAATCCAAGACATTCTTATTCGTTCTGCAAATGATCTAATCAGTTTAGAAAATCCAAACTATCAATATGCCGCGGCACGTTTGCTAAGTTACGGTGTAAACAAACAGGTGTTTGGTGAGTACCAACCTATTGCGTTAAAAGAAATGATTGTAAAAAATATTGAACGCGGTGTTTACGATCCACAGGTTCTTGAATTATACACAGACGAAGAAATTACAAAATTAGATAGTTACATTCATCACAAGCGTGATGAGAATTTTACCTACGCAGGTCTGCGTCAGGTTGTCGACAAGTACCTTTGTCAGGATAGATCATCAGGAGAAATTTTTGAGACTCCTCAGTTTATGTATATGATGATTGCGGCAACTCTATTTGCGAATTATCCGAAAGAGGAACGTATGTATTATGTAAGGAGATATTATGACTCGACCTCGCTTTTTAAAATCAACATTCCAACGCCGGTCATGGCAGGAGTGCGAACGCCGGTCAGGCAGTTTGCAAGTTGCGTCCTTGTTGATTCGGACGACACCCTTGATTCCATTTTTGCCAGTGATATGTCTATTGGACGCT
>MDTC01199670.1_pt1 | contig 14278 bp, 10 predicted proteins | sample 811181 | NCBI WGS metagenome assembly MDTC01 (sample SAMN05326644, study PRJNA326480) | marine metagenome | isolation source: seawater | place: Pacific Ocean: North | collected 2011 | reverse complement strand
CAACAGAAAGGAAAGGCATCTCATTCACAACTGCTAAAGTTCCATCAGCATTATAATCTAATGCAGGTATTACAGGAGGTTCAGGAGCAGCACCTGCTCCTGTTTTCATTATACTTGGATCCAAAGGAATACTTCCTTTAGGATTTCCGAATAAATCATATTCAATAATAGTAGGAACTAGATTTCCATCAGGGTCAAAAGTTGAAAGTGGTATCGGAGATAAACCTGCAGAAGCTCCTGCAGTACCTTCAACTGGAGCCTTTGGTGCAAACGCGTTAAAGAAAGTAGTTGCAACTAGCTTATCTTCACCTGTTTTGTCTCCTAAATAAAATACATCAGGGACTTTACCATCAATTTCGTTTCCTTCAACGTCAGTTGCTAGCATGTCACCCATTTTCTTTCCAATTGGGTTTCCGCTTGGGTCAAATATAACTTGGTCAGGCTCTTTTACACCTATCTGATTACCGCTTTCATCATAAAGAGGTTCTGGCATAGGAGGTAAGAATTTTTCCTTGAATGCATCCTTTGCTCCTTCAAAACCTACTTTCCCACCAGTCACAGTATCTATACCAGCAGTATTTTCTACAACAGTTGCTCCTTCAAAGTCACCTACTGATTCTATTAAATCTTCTTGTAAAGCAATCAATTCTTCTTCAGTTGCTTCACCCTTGGCAACTGCTTCTTGTAGTGCAGAAGCTTCAACCATCAAATCTGCTGCTGCTTCATCCACTGCCTTAAGCCCTGCTCCTTCTTGTAGTTCTTCTGAAGCTTCAAGTACTTGGTCAAGCGGAACAGGAAGAAGCATATCTGGATCTAACACAGACTCTTCTGCAAAAGCTTCGCTAGTTATTTCTAACGCAGCATCAATGCTTCCCGAATCTTTAATAGCTTCAACTCCATCAGGTCCTGCCAAAGCAGCAACTTGAAGAACAGCAATGTCTTCTTGAACCTTGTCAGACTCAAGGGCAATTTCTGCAGCTTTCTCTAGTACCTCTTGATCAAATATTTCTTCACCTGCCAAAGAAACTATGTAACCGACGTCTGCAGCCAGCATTGGATCTGCTTCAAGCATTTCTTCAGTACAAGGTTTTTCTTCACTTGCCTGAAATGCGACTCCAGGCTTAACTACCATAGCTTGTATTTCTTCTTTTTGGTCACCACCTTCATCACCTTCTTCGTTATCAAAATCATGTTCTGATTTCTTTCTAACCATTGTCGCTGTACCTTCAAGTAGTTCAATCTTGGTGTCAACGCTTACAGCTTTATTGTCACCAGTACAAACTGGATCATCTGCGTGATCTGGGTTTGAACATTCATCTAACTCTTCTTTAATACCAACTCTTCTAGATAAAGATCCGCCGGTACCTTGAATAGTTATGGCTCCATCAGGAGTTAAAAATGCCCAGGTATTTGGAGGTGATTCTGCTGGAACAACATCAAAAGCTACCCCACCATTAACAATCTTCAAGTTAACGTGCCTTTCTCCTCCCTGAGAAACTCCTCCGTTAATCAATTGGTACAGAGAGATATCAAGTTCTGTGTTTGGCTCCAAGAGAACCATGCTTCCATCTTCAAAATTTAAAACTGCAGTAGATACGGTTAGGGTTTTAACTCCCCATCCCTGTTCAATAGGCTGAGCATCAACTGCATCGATCCAGCCTTGGCCATCTTTCATATTAAACTGAGCCTTACCCTCAAGAATAGATAGTGTTAATGGTGCCATTTCAACAGAAACCTCTACACTCAATTCTCCGGTAAGATTAGGAACTTCTTTCTTTTCAGTAGTACCAGATTCATCTGATTTCCCAGCTTTTTGTTCTACCTTCTCTTCAACCTTATCTTTTATGACCTCCATTTTCTCTGCAACTTCATCTGTTCCCCCACATGCGATAACTACGAACAAACTAGAGAAAATCAGTGCCATTTTTAGGTATTTTATTGTAAATAATTTTTTCATTTTGATACTTTTTGATTGTTTTAAATATTGATAGATTACATATTAACATATTCACCACTTAAAGTTTAAGGAGTCTAAAAGAGTTTTTAACTATCAAAATTATCTTAAATAAATTAGAATGACTTACGCTCAAGCGCCCCTGTAGCTCAGGGGATAGAGCAACTGCCTTCTAAGCAGTGGGTCGGGGGTTCGAATCCCTCCAGGGGCGCCATAAAATAAACATGACAATTTCAAAAAAAATAAAAGAATTCATGAATGATAGTTCATGGATACGCAAAATGTTTGAGGAAGGGATAAGCCTCAAGGAGAAGTATGGCCATGATAATGTTTATGATTTTTCACTAGGAAACCCAATTCTAGATCCACCAGAAGAGTTCTTTGAGTCTCTTGCAAAAATATCTAAGACAAGAGTAAAAGGAATACATGGATATATGCCCAATGCTGGATTTAAAAGCACAAGAAATAAAATATCCAAAAAGATATCTAAGCAAAGTAAATCCAGTTTAAATTACAACGATATCTTAATGACTGCAGGAGCTGCAGGAGCTATAAATGTAATTCTTCACTCCATATTAAATCAAAATGATGAAGTTATAATTTTTAAGCCATTTTTTCCAGAGTATAAATTTTATATTGATAATCACGGCGGAAAGTCCCTGTTTTGTGACTTTAATGAAGACTTTACCCCATCTTTAGACAGCTTGAAATCCCTTATAAGTCCTAATACAAAAGCTTTAATAATAAATTCTCCAAATAATCCAACTGGAATTACATATTCAGAAAAAAATTTAAAGGATATATGCAAAATTGCTTCAGAAGCTGAGTCAAAATTCAATTCAGATATATTTATAATTAGTGACGAGCCCTATAGGCACTTGATGTATGAAAATAGTAATCAGCCATTCATTTTTGACTTACACAAAAACGGCATAGTAGCATCTTCTTTTTCGAAAGATCTAAGTATAGCGGGAGAAAGAATTGGTTTCATTGCATTAGGGGAAAAATTAAATGAAAAAGAATTAATTTTAGATGCACTCAATTTTTCAAATAGAACCCTAGGTTTTGTTAATGCACCTGCCATTGGACAAAGGCTTGTTGAAAGCTCTATTAATTCATTGAGTAATGTTAACAGCTATAAACTTAAAAGAGACTATTTATATTCTGAATTAACTAGTTATGGTTATGAAATTGTTAAGCCTTCTGGGGGATTTTATTTATTTCCAAAATCCCCAATAAATGACATTGAATTTACGGAATTATTAAAAAAAGAAAAAATTTTAGTTGTTCCTGGCTCAGGATTTGGCGCTCCAGGATATTTTCGAATTTCTTATAGTGTTGATGATTCAATAATAGAAAATTCTCTTGCTGGATTCAAGAAAACCATAAAAAATATTAGAACTTAACATTTGACAAATCTTTTAATCCTGAACCTGTAATCGGAATCAAAACATTAGAATTCTTTCCAATTAACCCCTTGTCTATGAATTTCTCAACTCCTGCTAATGCAGCAGCGCATGTTATTTCAGATAGAATGCCCCAATTAGCAATTTCTCTATGCCAATTTAAAGTTTTTTCTTCTGAAACAATCTCGATTTCTGACCCCGACTCTCTTATACATCCAATTACCTGATTTATTCTTGGAGGGTCAGATACAGCTATCCCTCCTGCTAAAGTTTTAGAACTAGGGTCAAATTGCCAATCTAAGTTATTAAATTTTTTATATATAGGAGAAAAGTCTTCCATTTGAATACAATGTAGCTTTGGAATTTTTTTTATTAATCCCAATTCTTTTAACTCATTAAATCCTTTATATGCGCCAATAAGAAGAGAGCCATTTCCAACTGGAATAATGATATCAGTTATTTTTTCATCAAATTCCTCGTAAATTTCATAAGCAAAAGATTTCATGCCTTCTATAAAATAGGGATTATAATTATGAGATACGTATGGAATTCCAGTTTTACTACAAAATTCCTTTGCTGCATCTGTAGCATTCTGCCTAGGTCCACCAATATTGTGTAATTCCCCGCCAAAAATTTTTACTTGATTTTTTTTATTTAATGGGGTTTGCTCAGGAACAAATATATGACACTTCATTCCTAAGTTTTTAGCATATGCTGACATAGAAGCTCCAGCATTACCTGACGAATCTTCAACAAATTCTTTTACACCTGACTCTTTAGCCTTGGATAATAATAAGGATGTTCCTCTGTCTTTAAATGAGCCTGTTGGCGAAAAATATTCTAATTTAAATATAAAATCTCCAAGCATAGGAAATTTCTCTTTAAAGCTAACTACAGGCGTACTACCCTCGCCTAAAGTTTTAATATCTAAAGGAGAAGGTAAAACAGGAAAATTAGTATTATCTCCATAATACTTTATATCAAAACAGGAATAGTCAGATTCTTCACATTTAAGTTTAAAGAAATCTGACTCAAACTCTCTTTTACATTCTATGCATAGGTATTTGTGATTCATAACCATATTAATTTGATATTTTAATTATGTAATAATAATCTCATTTTAGATAGCAAATAAGGAGATTAATTATGGCAGAAACAGGATTATCAGGTCTTTGGTACGACAAACCAAAAAAATGGGAGCTTGTAGAACTGCCAGTTCATGAGCCTGATGATGATGAAATCGTAATACGTGTTACAGCAACAGGAATTTGTGGATCTGACCTGCATGTAACTAGAGGCGATGGAATGAATGAAAATTCCCCTGAGAGAGGGCCTATGGCTATGGGTCATGAAATGACAGGTATTGTTCATAGCATGGGTAAAAAAGTGAAAACAGATTCATTAAAAATGCCTTTAAAGGAAGGAGACAGGGTTATTTTTCCATTCTTCTTTCCTTGCATGAGTTGCTATAACTGCATCAAGGGAGAATTTGGGGCATGTAAATTTAGATCAAGAATTCCCTACCAAGACTTTAAGTATTGTAATTCAGGATATTCACAATACTTTGTATTAAGACCTCCTCACTTTATTTTTCACTCGCCTGCATCACTAAGCGATGAAGCTTTAGTTTCCTTAAACTGTGCGCTAGCTCAAGTTGTTGAGGCATTTAATTTTGGAAAAATAAATTTTGGTGACAATGTTGTTATTCAAGGCGCAGGAGCATTGGGAATTTATGCAACAGCAGTAGCAAGAAATATGGGTGCAAACGAAGTTATTGTACTTGATGGTCACGAGTCAAGATTAAAGCTTGCAGAAAAATGTGGTGCTAGCAAAACGATTAATATTTCTCAATATCAATCTAGCAAAGAAAGAATTGAATTTATATTTGATTACACAAATGGAATAGGTGCAGATATTGCTATTGAATTAGTAGGTTTTCCTGCAGTAGTGGAAGAAGGCCTAAAGATGGTAAGAATGAGAGGAAAATACCTAGAAATTGGAAGTATAGCTCCTAATTCATTTATTAACGTAGATACAAATTACTTAGTTTCAAATCAAATTAGAATGATGAACTTTCAGCATTATGATCCATGGATACTACCTAAATGTGCAGATTTCCTTGAAAGAACTAAATCTGAATATCCCTTAACTTCACTGGTGTCTCACAGATTCAAATTAGAAGATATTAATGAGGCTTTCGAAAAATCAGATTGGCTTGGGGATAAAGCAGATAAATCTATAACAAGATCTGTAATATTACCTTAATCTAAGGTCGAAATCTTAAATTATCTTTATTAAGCTCACTTATCTTAGTGACCCCCATCAATTTCATATCTCTTTCCAATTCTGTTTTATAAATATTTAAGGCTTTTTCGACACCTTTCTCACCTGCAGCAGCAAGTGCGTATAAATACAATCTTCCTCCAGAAACAGCTTTTGCGCCCATAGATAAGGCTTTTAACATATGAGTACCTCTATGAATCCCGCCGTCAATAATAACATCAATTTTATCTCCTACAGCATCAACAATTTCTTTCAGTTGATCAAATGATGACCTTGATCCGTCAAGCTGCCTCCCTCCATGATTAGAAATAATTATTCCAGTGCACCCAATATCGATAGCTTTTTTTGCATCTTCAGCACTCATCACTCCTTTTAATGCAAAATGACCTCCCCATTTTGATCTAAGTTTTTCCGCATCGTTCCAATTCATAGACTGATCTAAAAAATTAGAAAAATAAGAGCTTATTGACATTGAGACATCTGACAAGCCTTCAACATGATCCTTGATTAATGGCAATTCGAACTTTTTTCTAAAAGTATAATTCAATCCCCATCTAGGCTTTCTAGCATACTCAAATAAAGTTCCTAAAGATAATTCTGGAGGAGATTTAAATCCAGTTCTTAAATCCCTTTCTCTGTTTCCAGCAACAATTGTATCAACAGTTAAAGCAAGAACATCAAATTTAGCTGATCTTGCTTTCTCTAAGACAACATCATTCAATCCGCTGTCTTTGTGATAATAAAATTGAAATAATTTTGGAGTATTAATTTCTGATAGTTCTTCAACTGGAATTGTAGATAATGTTGAAACACCGAACATGGTATTCATTTTTTTTGCTGCTTTCGCTACAGCTCTTTCTCCATCATGATGAAATAATCTTTGAAGAGCAGTTGGGGAGCAAAAAAATGGCAAATCAAGTTTTTTTCCAAATATTGTTGTTGATAAATCTATATTTTCCACTCCTCTTAATACATTCGGAATAAGATCAACATCATTATATGCGTTTGCATTTCTATTGTAGGTTATCTCATCTTCAGCTGCCCCATCAATATAATGAAAAATTGGGGACGGTATTCTTTTTTTTGCTAATTTCCTAAAGTCATAATAATTATGACAATTATCCAGAGCATTATTGCTTTTAAATTTAAATTTTATGAAATTCATTCTTAGTGCTTATAATTAAAAAACTAATACTAACAAAAGGGGGGAATAAATTGAATTTAAATCTTGAAAATAAAATAGCAATAATTACTGGAGGAAGCGACGGGATTGGCAAAGAAACAGCAAGGATCATGAGTGAAGAAGGTGCTAAAGTATCAATATTTGCTAGAAATTTAGAAAATCTTAAAAAAACTAAATCTGAATTAGAAAACTTAACTTCAAAAGGAATAGATATTTATCCTGTTGATGTTAGAGATCAAAAGAGCGTGAAAACTGCCGTTGAAAAAGTGATTGAAAAGAATAAAAGCATAGATATATTAGTAAATAATGCAGGAACTTCTTCTGCCCACCCTATTTTGGATATTACAGATGAAATTATGGCAGATGATATAGGAACTAAACTGTATGGAGCTATTTATATGATTCAAGCCGTTGTTCCTTCTATGAAAAAAAATGGTAGCGGATCTATTATAAATATCACTACTCCAGGCGGCAAAGCATCCGGGGCTAAAACAGTGCCCACCTCAGTTTCTAGGGCTGCTGGAATATCATTAACTAAAGCAACTGCTAATGAATTAAGTGAGTTCAATATAAGGGTAAATACAGTGTGTGTAGGGCTATTCAAATCTGGTCAGCACAGAAAAAGATATGAAGAAAGAATTAAAACAGACAACAATTTAACAATTGATGAATTCTATAATGAACTTGGAAAAAATGTTCCTTTGGGTAATCGTGTTGGTGAAGCAAAAGAGGCAGCATCTTTAATAACTTACCTAAGTTCAGGTCAAGCTAGTTATATTTCTGGAACAGCTATAAACGTTGACGGGGGAGCTTCTCCAGTTGTTTAACTCAATTTTTCCAACACTAAGTTAATCATTAATATAATTCCATAATCTAGACAATTTTCATCAAAATCAAATTTAGAATTGTGATGCATTTCAGATCCATCCTTATGTCCACCTAAAAGTGCATAAACAGATGGAGCGATTTGCATAAATTCTGACATATCATCTGCAACACTTACAGGCTTTACGGTTATTGCTGACTCTTCACCAAATAGATTTGAAGTTAATTTTGAAACATATTGAGAGAAAGAAATATTATTAATAACTGGACCTGTGCCACTAATTAATGAAAAATTTCCTTTGGCTCCATAATTTTTGGGTAAGCTTTCTGACAAACTTTCTAGTTCAGATATCAAAGTTTCTCTATTTTCTGAACTATCAGCTCTTATAGTACCTTTAATTATCACTTTTTCGGGAGTTATATTTGCTGCAGTTCCGCCATCTATAGTTCCAAATGATATTACTGATAAGTCAGATGGATCTGCCTTTCTACTTACAATTGATTGCGCGGAGTTTATTAAATTAGCTGCTACAAATATTGGATCAATATTTTTATGGGGCATAGCTCCATGACCACCTTTTCCAATGATTTCAATTTGAAAAGTATCAGCGCTTACAAACACGCCGGCAGGGTTTATAGCTATTTTCCCCGTCTCAATTTGATTCCAAATATGAAACCCAAAAACAAATGAAATGTCTTTAAATAAATCAGGTTTCTCCTTAATCATAATTTTTGCTCCACCAATTTCTTCTTCTGCTGGCTGAAAAACTAGTCTTACCGTGCCAGAAAATAAATTTGAATTCAAAGTTAAAAATTTGGCAGTTGCCAGTAAAATTGCCATATGCCCATCATGGCCACATGCATGCATGTTTTTAGTATTTGATTTAAATTTAAGGCCTGTTTCTTCTTCGATAGGGAGACCGTCCATATCTGCTCTTAGAATAATAATTTCATTGGATTTATTTAATGACCCTTGAATATCCGCGATAATACCTGTCTTGGCAATATTAGGATAAAAATTAACGCCTATTTCCTTTAAATAATTTTTTACGAACTCAGAAGTTTTAAATTCTTCAAATGCAATTTCTGGAATTTTATGAAGCTCTTTTCTTAACTCCTTAACTTCAGAAAAATATGAATCTTGGATAATTTTATTAGAATTAATCAAATTACTTTTTTGTGCCTCATAAATTCGGCAAATTTTTCTATGCCTTCTCTGTTCATTTCAGGGGTTTCATAAGCAAAACACAATCTAGCCGAATTAATACCTGATTTACCAGAAGGCGAAAATCTATCACCAGCCAAATAACCCACTCCTGCATCAAAACATTCTTGCTGAAGATCTGCCATATCAACATTTTCAGGAAAAGTTATCCAAAGGTAACATCCTCCCTCAGGTATAGTCCAAGATACTCCAGTACCTCCGAAATTTTCACCCAAAGAAGAAACCATTGCATCTCTCTTTTCCCTGAGCAGTGCTGTAATTTTTTCTTTATGCGAATCCATTTCATTCTTTAAAAAATTTTCTATCGCTAGAGAAACAAACTGACTGGGCCCAGAAGTCTTTAAATGATTTAATCTTTTCATAACTTCTATTGGTGCATTAACGTACCCCATTCTTAACCCAGGAGCTATGAGTTTAGAAAAAGATGCAACATGAATAACTGAACCTGTTTCATCAAGGGATTTATACGAATCTTGGCTCTCTCCTTCAAATCTCAAGTCAACATAACAATCATCCTCTAAAAGAGGTAAGTTGTGATTACTTAATATTTGAAGAACTTCTTTCCTTCTTTGGCTCGGCATTGTAGAGCCAGTTGGATTTTGAAATTCTGGTATAGAGTATAAATATTTTATATTCTTCCCATCAGATTTAAGTTCGTTTATCAGTTTGTCTAATTCTTCAGGTATTATCCCTTTATCATCTAATTTAGTTCCCACTATATCTGCTTTGGCTTTTTGGAGTTGGTTTAGTGTGCCCAAATAAACAAATTCTTCTGTTATTACTGTGTCTCCAGGGTCAGTTAAATTTTGAATTACAAGATTATTTGCTTCTCCTGATCCATGAGTTACAAGTATTTCCTCAATAGTAGTCTCGATACCCCTATCATTTTTTAGCTTTTCTTTAATAAATTCTCTTAGCTCTTTGGACCCAAATGAGTGGGGATAATATGCAAGATCTCTTCCTTCTCTTTCCAAACCTTTTCTGAGGCCCTCTAAAAGACCTTCTGATGGAATTGTTTCTGGAGCAGGATATGCTACAGCAAAATCGTATTTTGCGTGAACAGGACTAGAAATTTCCTGCTCTTCCGACTTTTCAGAATAAAAATTTTCAAAACTAAACTTAGTTGTCATTTGATTCTCCTTAACTAAATCAACAATTAGGATTAAATAAAATTATGAGGGGAAACAACAAAGTTTTCAAGATTTAACATTTTGTTATCAATTTACTAAATAATATGCATTTTATAATTATTTTACGTTTTTAGTAATAAAATAAACCAATTATTATGATTAAAGCTAATTAATTAAAATTAATAAATTTTTTAGTTAAATAATCAAAGAATTTCAAAAAAAAAATATCCTATAATGCAAACAATGGAGAATCTAGATTTAAATAATGCAATAGAAAACCTTGATGATTCAAGTTCAATAGATTTGTTAAAAAAAATGAACGGCAATTCGAGTGAGGATAATAAAGATTATGCCCCCGAACTGACTCAAGATTCTGTTAAAACTTATCTTTCCGAAATTGGTAAAAATTCATTATTAAAACAGAATGAAGAAAGAAATCTTGCTATGGATTTGGAAGCATCATATGAGCTGCTAGATTTTGGAGATATAAGAGAAATTAATACCGAAAAAATAAACTTATGGCTAAATCAATCCAAAGAAAAATTTATTGAAAGTAAAAATTCATTGCAAATACTGTTTGATTTTAATGCACTTGATGTCAACGCATACAAATTAACTTTTAAAAAATTATTTAATAACGAAGACCTCTCAAATATAATAAATTCTCCCTTTGCTGAAGAATTTACCAGTAATATCGAAAAGAATAATGGATTAAGCTTAGAAACAATTAAAAAAGATATAAAGAATGTATCAATAATACTTAGATCTATGCCAGAATTTTTAATCGACAAAATTGATGAAAAAAAGGCTTCTAACATTTCAGAGACTGAACTTTCAAAAATCAGAAAAAAATTCCTAGACCTAGAAGGTAAGGGGCGGAATGCTAAAAGAGAGTTGACTGAATCAAATTTGAGGCTAGTTGTAAGCGTGGCAAAAAAACACATAAACAGAGGCATGAGCATGCTCGACCTTATTCAAGAAGGAAATATTGGGCTACTCAAAGCGATAAAAAAATTCGATTACAGAAAAGGGTTTAAATTTAGTACCTATGCCACTTGGTGGATAAGGCAAGGAATAACAAGAGCGCTAGCTGACCAATCTAGAACAATTAGAATACCTGTGCACTTAGTAGAAGCTTTAAACAAGATTTCTAGGGTGCAAAGACAACTATCTCAAGAATATAACAGAGAGCCAACCATAGACGAGATTGCTAAGGAGTCTGGCTTATCTAAATCAAAAGTTACTACCGTGTTGTCTTCCTCTAATCAACCTGTGTCACTATCTACAATGATAGGAGATGATTCAGGCACTGAGATGGAAAATTTGATAGAAGATAAATCAGGAATATCTCCGCCTGAGGTAGTTGCCAAAGATATGACAAAAGAAGAGATTACAAAACTTCTTGAGAATTTAACTTCCAGAGAAAAACTAGTATTGCAATTAAGATATGGCTTATCAGATGGAAAGAATAGGACGCTAGAAGAAATTGGAAAAATGTTAGGTTTAACAAGAGAAAGAATTAGGCAAATTGAAAAAAAAGCGATAAGCAAATTAAGAGGCCTAGAAGGAATTGGTCATCTAAAAGAACTACTGGTTTAAATTGCACTTTTTTTACTTTAATAGATAATATCAAGCTATGAATGATTTGAATTCTGAATTCACCAATAAAATCTGCCTTGTAACTGGAGGCAGTTCAGGTATTGGTAGAGGAATTGCAATAGAATTTGGAAAAGCCGGAGCAAAAGTAATAGTTGCTGATGTCCAAGAGCAATCTAAAATCGGAAAATATCACGATACAGATATTAAAACTACTACCTCGGAAGAAATTAAAAAAAATGGTGGAAAATCTGAATTTTTTGAGTGCGACTGTTCTGATGAAAAAAATATCAACGAATTAGTTAGTCATATTGAAAATAAATATGGAAGGCTAGATATTTTAATCAACAATGCCGGAATGCACATCCCAGGATCTATAGAAGAGATAGGAGTTGAAGAATGGGACAAGGTAGTTAATTTAAATTTTAGAGGCATATTCATACTGTCAAAAAGATCCTTAAACATGTTAAAAAAATCTAAATCAGGAAGAATAATAAATATTGCTTCAATACATGCTTTTCATGGAGTAATGGGGCCAGCCTATGCACCTTCAAAATCAGCCGTGGTAAATCTTACTAAAAATATAGCAATAGCACTTGGAAAATATAATGTCACTGTTAATTGTATATGCCCGGGCTATATAGAAACTCCTATACAAGATTACAATACTGAAAAAGAAATTTCGGATTACAAAAAAATCTTGCCATTAAATAGGTTTGGGAAGCCATCAGATATAGCAAATGCAGCATTATTTTTTGCTTCTAATAAATCCGACTGGATAACAGGAACATCTCTAATTGTAGATGGAGGAGATTCGGCTTCATAATCATAGGCTTAATTGAATTGGAAGTTAAGTTCTAATTTCAAGTCATGCATTTGGCAAAAATTTATTAATGAATGAGCGGCAAATTTTTGATTTTCGTTTATGATTTCATATTGATTAACTTTACTTGGGGTAGAACTTAAGAAATTCTTAATCGGTGCATATTTTGAACTTAAATAAAAGTTTTTTTTCTGAGGAGATATTTTGGAATTTGTATTATTTACCCAAAGTGATTTTTGAATGTCTTTATCAAACTTAAAAGGGAATTTTCTTGTTCTTTTTGAGTAATCTAAAATTATCTTTTTTTTAGTTCCAAGTAAAAATTTTATCAAATCTAGGTCATAATAAGGATTAAAAATAAATTTATTATTTTTAAATGCAGGAATAACAAAATATTCACTATCTACTGGCGTATGAGTTATTTTTAAACCTGCAAAGATTATTCTCTGTACTTTTGATAAATTCTTTGGAATCAAATCATTAATTATTTCATCATTTTCTGACAAAGATCCGCCACTTGTCATTTTAAGAAATAAACCAACAGGATCATCTTCTTTCATATAAAATTTTCTTATTGGCCATGGCAATAATGCCGCAGTCGACTGAGATCCAGCTGAGCAGAACAGTGTGTCTGCACCTTGCCCAAACATTAAAGTTGAATATTCTCTAACTAAATTTTTTTTAATGATTTGATTAATTACAAGGTAATTCATACTACCTAGCGGCACCCCAAAATCATTAATGAGGTTTTCTTTTGAAAAAGTATTCGAATTAACTTCTATAAATTTATGTTCATTTATACCAAGAAGTTTAATATTCTCTGATGAAGATAACTTTTCAGAAGATTTACTTCCCCATGGCAGGGCTGTTATTGCATCTAATTTTTCATCTGATTTAATGGCCACACATCCTGCATCAATGCCCCCGCCCATAAATATTGCCTTTTTACCTTTATATTTATTTTTTTTTGATGCACTAGAAAGCTTTTCATCATACATATCAACAATTTCATCAAATTTATAATTTTTTAATAAATCTGGAGCAATCTTATGTTTATATTCTAATTTTATTTGATTATTTTTTTTATTAAATGAAATAACTGATCCAGGAGGGCATATTTTTATTTCCTCTATGAGAGGAAAAAATCTGCAAGATCCAAAATATATAAAATTTAAGGCCCCTTTTAAATTAATTCTATCTTCACTTTTCAACAGATCATCAAGTTTATAACTTATATTTAATTTTCCATTTCCAACCCTGTAAAATAATGTGCTAACTCCCAAGAAGTCCCTAAATAAATAAATTTTTTCATTATCTTCAAAAAATCCAGAAAAAATTGAAACTTCAGATTCAAATATCTGCTTAAACTCTTTTTTTATAATTGGATTAATAAAAGAAGCCCAATTATTTTCAGGTACATTAAAAATCATAAATATTAAATAAATGCTACATAAACTTCTAAAAACTTGCTTGAAATATTATCATATAAAAGATTTTTTGATGTACTTATTATATAAAAATATTAATGTAATAATTTATTGCTTATTTATAATTACTTTTCTATCTATGGGATGCAAATCTACCCCCACTTCTATACCTGATCCAACCCCCACTTCTATACCTGATCCAACCCCCACTTCTATACCTGATCCTAAAGAAATAATTATAAAAGTAGAATTTAAAGAAGAAATTAATTTATTCCTAAGCCTAGATGTGCCAGAAGGATATATTTTAGAAAAATTAATTGTTGATAAATACGACGGGGAAGATGAAATAGCTTTTTTTGGAATTCAAAAAAGTGGAACATATACCGCAGGAGATGATATTACAAAAATGATTTCATGGGGGCATTT
>MDTC01209019.1_pt1 | contig 14279 bp, 14 predicted proteins | sample 811181 | NCBI WGS metagenome assembly MDTC01 (sample SAMN05326644, study PRJNA326480) | marine metagenome | isolation source: seawater | place: Pacific Ocean: North | collected 2011 | reverse complement strand
CTTAAAACTGGCTTCTCAATAAATTTATTAACTTTTCTATTTTCATCAAATTCAACTAACCCAAATCTTGATACCGGATTTGCAACAGTCAGTGTACCAATTGTTTTTTGAGATTTATGAAAATTAATCAATTTAGCTATATTTACGTTTGCTAGGCCATCACCGTAGGTAAACATAAAATTTTCATCAAGTAATTCTTTTAGTTTTAATAGTCTTCCACCGGTATTTGTCTCAAGGCCGGTATCGATGACTTTTACATTATTTTTATTCTTATAATGATTTTCAATTATTTCACCCAGGTATCCACTACATATTAAATATTCAAAATTATCATATTTTTCATAAATACTTATTAAATGATCTAATACTGGAATGCCCCCGACAGGAACCATGGGTTTTGGAAGGTCTTCTGTCATTTCTCGCATCCTTGTGCCTTTTCCGCCTGCAAGTATAACTACTTGTTTAATTGAATCCATAAAAGTATTGTATAATTGAAAAATATTTTTATTTAAGTATGAGCGATAAAAAAATTATAATTAGTGGAAGTACCGGATTTATTGGGAATAACCTTGTTCCAGCTATTGATGAAGAAAAACTATTATTTTTTAGTAGATATTCATTTGAAGATAGAAACAAACCTTTGCTTTTTAATATTAAAAATGAACCTGTATCAATTTCTGAAATTTTAACTAAAGAGATTACTTTATTGCACCTTGCTACTCATTACTCGGTAAGTGAAGGCGAGCGTGAACAAATTTATTCTGCAAATATTTCGTTTGGAGAAAGCATTTTAAATTCGCTCGATGAAGTAAATTTAAAAAAAATAGTTTATACAAATACTATGTTTAATTTTTATGAAAATGAAAAGCTAAAAAATTGTTATTACTCAGAAACAAAAAAACACTTTTCTGAAATTATCCGATCTTTTTCTGAGGAAAAAAGTATAAATTATGAGGAAATATATTTAGACAATACATTTGGCAAAATCGACAATAGAAAAAAAATAATATCCGAAATTGCTGAATGTGTTTCAAATAATGAAGAAAATCCTATCAAAAATCCCGATAATCGAATAAACATTTTATACATTGGAGATATAGTAAATAGACTTCTTTACGCAATTGATAATTCTGCAAGTGTAGGAACGTCTGCTTTTGTTGGAGAAGAATCATATGTTTTATCTTCTATATACGATTTTCTATATGCTTTTAACAAAACTGGTAAAAAGGAATCGGGTTATCTTATAAAAGCAAAGAACTATTACACGAATAATATGCCTGATATTGACTATAAAAATGTAAAACTTCATGATATTCCTTCAAAGCTAACTATGCTTATTTGATGAAAACTAAAATATTTTCTCCTAAGTTTAATGATGTAATAATTTCAGAAGGTGTTACCTTCAACGACGAAAGGGGCCTATTCAAAAAAACAATTTATGGAAAAAAGGTTGAAGAAATGATGGGTAATATCAGTGAGTTGCTGTGTGTAAGATCAAATAAAAACGTTATTCGTGGATTGCATTTTCAAAATCCTCCAACAGCGGTTTCGAAATTTATAACATGTATAGAAGGGAAAATTTTAGACGTATTCTTAGATATAAGAAAAAATTCTAACAATTATGGAAGTTTTGGAAGCATAGTTTTAGAGGATAGAGATAAAAAAGGGCTTTTTGTTCCTGAAGGATTTGCTCATGGATATTCAGTTTTGTCAGATTATGCTACAGTTGTCTACTTGCAGTCTGGTGATTATTCACCTGAACACGATGATTCAATAAATCCACTCAGTTTAGATATAGATTGGAAAGTAGAAGAGCCTATATTGTCAGAAAAGGATAGGTCAGCATTTAAATTTAAAGAATTTAAATCTAAATTTTAATCTAAAAATGCGTCTCTGATATCAAGTAAATGCTGATGTGAAATGTTGTCTTGGATTACAAATGTTGGTTCATTAATTTTATCCAATTCATGATGTGAATATAGAAATAAATAAGATATATCTTTAAATGGAAAATTTTGTCTTTTAAAGTTTTCAAATTGATTTTTATCTTTAAATAAAATTACTATCTTTTTATCTTTTAACTTCATTAGTTGTTTATTGCTAAATTGTTCTGGTTCGATTAAATAACAAACTGCTGCTTTCTCTATAGAGTCGGTATAAATCGAGGGCGAAGATTGATATAGTTTTGTTCTTAAGCCAAAATTTCGACTGTCCTCTGCTACCTCTTGGAGGTACACTCTGTCAAAAACTTGGTTAATTTTTATCTCAAAAAATTGATGGTTTAATACATATTTTCCATAGTTATATTTGTGAACCAAAACTTGTAACAAAGATTGGTCTTGTCTGTGGTTTAGTCTACTACTTCCAATTGGTGCTATACAATTTTCATCAAGTGAATAGTTCATCCACTCTTTGAAAAGAATTTTAATTTTTTCTTTTTTTGTATTAATCCCAATTACACCACTCATTACACATGAATACTTTTTTAGATGGTCTGCATCCATTAAATCTAAAGTTTTAGGATGAGTCCATTGATTAATATTTCCAGTTGCTTTTACAAAAAAACAACCATTAACAATTGTTAATAATTTGATCAGCTTAATTTTTTTATTAATTAAACATGCTGTATCTAACCAAATTATATTTTCATCATAATTTTGAATTACCTCATAAACAATTGGAGCTTTCCACGAATAGTTTCCCAACTTATTATCTGGTAGTTCCTTGGCAGACATGAACTTCGGATAGTCGTTAAAAATAAATTTATGAAATTCAACATTTGGCTTTTCTCTAATTTGCATGTTTTGTTTTTCACTAAGACCAATATCATAAATCACAATTTTTGAATTTCCATCATATTTGTTTAAATTATCAATCAACCTTAGACATGGTTCAAAATAGTCAAAATCTACAGCTGTTACATAAATAAATTTCGAATTTTTAAGATTTAAAAAAAGGCTTTTTATATATGTTGTTATAAAAATAAATAAGGTTTTTAAATTCAAAATAAAATATTCAAACTTTGAATTAACTCTAGCTAAATAATTATTTGTATTTTTCATATTGTTTTTGTTCTGAGATTTCAGAACCAAAATGAATATTTATTTTATTTTTAACATCAAACCTTTCATCATTTGTAAAATAAACACTTCGAGCTAATTGAATAAAATTTTCACCAAAATCTTTATTTATTTCCAAAATTCTTATGGAGTCTTCTATTTCCCACAGTTTAGAATTTATTTTTTTTAACTCACTTTTAAAGTCGTCCAGTACTTTTTTGTCTTTTTCAACAGAGTTATAAATTTTTTTTAAATGCCCACGTTCTAAATTAACTTCTTTGAGTTTTTCTTCATCAGTAAATTTTTCAATTTTAATTTCTAATATAGTTAGTTTGTCTACTAACTCCCCTAACGAAATTGGTATATTTAATTTAATTTTACTTACCCTCATATTTCAAATGGAAACTTTTGATTTAAGAAACCATGTATAAATAAATTAATTAGTTATAAAATTAGCATATCATGAAATATTTTTTTATTAAATGTCAAATCTTGTAAATAGTCAGTTTGCAGTATGTGTTGCAGCAAATCCAAAGTATATTTACAAATATCTTGATTCCTTTATAAAAAACTTAAGAACAGAAGGAAATTATGATGGTCCATTAATTGTTATAACTAATTTATTTGCATCAAAGTTTTTATTTAAAATAATGTTTCAGAATAATGATAAAAATATAACATTTTTAAAATTTAAAAAAACTAAATTTGATAAAGTAGCGGAAAGTAAGTTAGAAAATTTAGAAACTGGTAGTCAACCTAATAGACACTTAACTAAAAGATTCCAATGGGAGAAATTAAATCTATTTGACCCTAAATTAAAAAGTTGGGATTATATATTTTATCTAGATATAAATATGACAATTCATTTTGATATAAACCCAATTTTCTCAAAACTTCCAAATAAAAAACTTTTTGCGAAAGCAGATAGATATCCTAATTATGATAAGACTTTAGCTTCTCAGTTTGATCAAACTAAGCCCGACTTTGAGATACTCAGCAAAGAATTTGATTTATCATCAGAAAAATATTTCCAAACAGGCGTTTTATACTTTGACACTAACTTAATAGAAAAAAATACAAAATATGATCTAGTAAAGTTGACAAATCGATTTCCTATAACCTTAACTAATGAACAGGCAATAATGAACTTATATTTTGCAAATACATTAAATTGTTACGAAGAACTTCCAGAAGAATCTGAAGGTTTTATAAATTATTTTTACTGGAAAATTCACGATAAAAAAGTAAGAATAACAAAACAAAATACAGTTCAAAATAAATAGATAGATAATTGAGAATTGTAGAAAATACTTAGTACTTTTTTAATTTACCTTGATGAATTGAAAACTAGAAAAGATTTTGTTAAATATTTAACTAATTTAAATCCGTCCCTAAACCTTGAAATTTGAGTAGTTCCGTATTTTCTTGTTCTGTAATGTATCGGATATTCTAGAATTTTCTGACCTGTGTAAGATGCAGCAAATATTAAATCAAAATCGCCAAAAGGGTCTTTTAAATTAAAATTTTCCTGCCACCAAAATATTTTTTTTATTAAATCCTTTTTAAAAACCTTAGTTCCACACAATGAATCCGTTAAATCTTCATTGATAATTTTTCCTATTAAATATTGAAATAGTCTATTTCCTAATTTATTAATAAACCTCATAGATCCTTTTTCCATTTCATAAACTAATCTCGTTCCATTAACAAAATCAGCAGAATTTGACTCTATAATTTTAAAAAAGTCTATTAATGTTTCGGGGTCTACACTTATGTCAGAGTCAAGAATTGCTAGAACATCTCCAGAAGATACTGCTATCGCCTCCCAGACTGCATTGGCTTTTCCATTTTTTGATTGCTCAATTAATTTAATTTTAAAGTCAGTATTTTCATCTTTTATTTTTTTAGCAACTTCGAATGTATTGTCTGAAGATTTTCCAATAGAAAATATAATTTCACAGTTTTCAAACTTTGGAATTCTTGATACCAATTCGTCCAAGTTCCCTTCTTCATTTTTTGCAGGAATAATTATTGTTTTTGAAAGAGGTTTTTCTTTTATTGATATTTTTCTAAGAACTATATAAGTTTTTAATCCCAACTTAAAATAGAAAAGTAAAAGTTCTAAGATTTTATTAGTAACATTTCCTAAATATAAAAATTTAAAAGGAATAAATTGTCTTGTGATAGTTTCAATTAAGTCAAAACCTGCGCCATTAGAAATCTTTTCAATTTTTTTTAAATGAATATATGAAAAATTATCAGTTTTAGATTTTAAACCAAAAAACTCAGCTATTTTTATTAGATTGCCCCATCTAGTATTTATCGATGACAAAATTAATTTTCCATTATCTTTTAGGAGATGGTTTAGTTTCTCAAGAAAGAGATAGATGTCATCATATATTTCTAACACATCAGTTACAACAATTGCATCAAATTTTTTATTAATATTTTTTATTTGGGAATCTATATCTAAAGATGTATCAAAATATAATTTTTCACTATATTTTTCATCAATTTTTGTTTTAGAATTTTTATTTATTATATGTAAAGAAGAGTTTGAAAATAAATATCTTTCAAGCTCTGAGTTATGTCTTCTATAAAATTCTTTGTTTATTGAATTTACAACCATTTTTTAACACTTTCTACAACATTAATTAACTTTGAGCATTAAACAATAGAAATTTAATGTATGAGTTATCGTTTAAATTAAACTATTTAATAAAAAATTGAAATGCTTAATATCAAAGTTCTCTCTTATTTTTTCTCTAGATTTTGATGATACTTCTTCCAACACTTCTAGATCATTGTAAGTATTTTTTATTTTCTCTATCCACGCATTTGTATTATTACCGTCAACAAAAAAAATGTGTTTCCCATCTTCATAAGCATCATAATCCCAAAAACCTTTTGTCTTTGTAATTAAAACTGGTGTACCAGTAGAAATTGATTGTAACGCTACACTCTGCCCAGAAGGTTGCGTGCTTTCTATCAAAGGAATAATGGTTAATCGTGAACTACAATAAATTTTTTTTAAGTCACTGTCTTTTAAGTTTTTATTTCCCCACTCACCACTAATTATCTTGACATTATTTAGGTCTAGATTTTCATTATCAAAATGTTTTGTTATTACTTGAAAATTATATTCTGGCATTGCTTTTACAATATTCTTTAATAATTCAAAATCTCTGTTTCCATCATTTCCAACAAAAACTATATCTTTCTTATCTTTAAAATTAAATTTGTAATTATCACACTCCCAAAATTCTGTATCAATGCAAAATGGAAAATAATGTAGTTTATTAATTTTCTTATGCATATTTTTTGCAATTTCTAATTCAGTCTTACCCAAAAAAAACACATTATCCACTTTAGAAATTAGAAGTTTTATTAGAAGATTATGCAGTATTTTTAAATTACTATACTTTATCTTTTTACTATAAAGTCCCATAACAAATAGTGAAACTTTAGGTTTTTTAAAAAGTTTTATTATTAACAACATTGGTAAAACTGAAAATCCTGCGCTTTCAGAAACCAACACTATTTTTTTGGAATTTTTTAATATTCTAAAATTTGAAAATGAAAAGGTTCTTGAAAAATATAATGGGAGGCTGAATAACTTACTTAAGTAATAATCTAATTTCAAAAAAAATTTTTTTACTTCTTTTTCATTGTAAAATTCTATAATTTGTAAATTTATATTCTCTTCATCAAAGCTAGTACAACCATAATAAAAGTCTCTTGCTTGATAAATCTTTTTTTCAAAACTCTCTTTTCTTCCTTTAATAAAGACGTAAGTAATATCATCCATTGTTTTAATTTTATAACTAGATATTATTAAATAAGTAAATGGATAAAAATATCTTAAGTTTCTGTTATTGTTTTGATCATAAATTTAATCTTCAAGCCTATTCTTCAATGATCTCATTACTTGATAACGTATCTGAAAAAATAAATATTAATGTAATTTACGATAAAGAATTCTATGTCGAAGATTTACCTAAAAAAATAAGTAATCATAAAAATTTAATGGAAATAAAATTTTTTGAATTTCAAAATAATAACATGCAGTTTCCTAATTTAAATAATGTTCACTTGACAGAGGCAACATACTATAGGCTTTTTTTATCTGAATATTTAAATGAAGAAATAATAATTTATTTGGATGCTGATACGATATGTCTTAAGAATCCTATAGAAAATATTAGAAATTCTATAAAAGAACTTATAAAATCAGAAAAAATAATTGGTGCGAAAACGGAATATAGAAAAAGCGATTTTACGAAAAGTGAAATATCAGACACTAGTTCGTATTTTAAAAGATTAAAAATGAATAATGCATACTTTAATGCTGGAGTTATGCTCATCAATCTATCGCTTTGGAAAAAATATAATTTACAAAATAAGTTTTTGACATCAATGAACGAGCTTTGGTATGAAATTGTTCAATGGGATCAAGATGTGATAAATTCTGTAATTGATGGCAATTATTTAGAATTAGATAAAAATATAAATTTTTTTCCAATCGAATTATCAAGTAATTCAGATTTAAAAGATGTTTTATTTTTTCATTATGTTGGTAGCAAAAAACCCTGGTTAACTAGCGGTGCGTTTTTATTAGGATCTAATTTTTATCATGAAAACTTTAGAAAAATAAGTAAGTATAACTTTCATATTGAACACGTTTGGAAGAAAGCTTCAATTTTTGAACTAATTAAGTCAATATTAAATCTGAGTTTTTTCAAACTAAAGTTTAAAATAAGATATATTCATGATTTTTATAAAAGCTTAAGAAAATGAAAAATACAAATATAATCATTTTGAAAGGTATATTAATTTGAAAGTTCTGATATTAGGGAGCAATGGACTTGTTGGATCGTCTGTAAAACGAATATTTAAAAGTGATAAATTTTTCTCTGAGGTTTATTCAAGTAATCGTAAAGAAACTAATTTATTTTTACTAGACCAGACAAAAGAATTAATTAAAAATGTGAAGCCAAATATTGTGGTAAATGCTGCAGCTAAAGTTGGTGGAATTTTAGCGAATAATTTAAGTCGTACAGAATTTATACTTGAAAATTTAAAAATTAACATAAATCTTTTAGAAAGTTTAATTCCATACCCAGATATTAAATTAATAAATCTTGGGAGTAGTTGCATATACCCACTTGGAGCACAAAACCCAATCAAAGAATCAAGCCTAATGACGGGTGCTTTAGAACCAACAAACTCGCCATACGCAATGGCTAAATTAACAGCAATAGAAATGGGAGATGCTTTAAGCAAACAGTATGGACATAAAATTATTAATTTGATGCCAACGAATCTATATGGTCCAAATGATAATTTTTCTCATGATAATAGTCATGTAATTCCAGGTTTAATTAGCAAGATGCATCAAGCAAAATTAAATAGATCATTGGAATTTACTGCTTGGGGTACTGGTAGTCCATTGAGGGAATTTTTATTTGTCGATGACTTATCTGAAGCAATTAAATTTATTTTAAAAAATAATATTGAAGATAATCTTTTAAATGTAGGAAGCGGTAATGAGATTAGTATAAGTAGCTTAATTGAGTTGATTAAAGAAGTAGTTGGATATCAAGGAGATATAAAATTTGACACTTCAAAGCCTGATGGCAATCCTAGAAAATTATTAGATTCAACTAAATTAAACAGACTAGGCTGGAACGCCACTACAAATTTAGAATCTGGATTGAATAAAACCTATGAATGGTTTAAAAACAATAATTAAACTTCCTTAGAATATTCCCATGTTGGTTCTAGAAGTTTGTTTTCAACAAGCATTCTTTCTTTTTCCGCCAACTTTATATCGCTTTGAACCATTAAATCTACAAGTTCATCAAAAGTTAGCTTAGGGCTCCAATTCAGCTTATCTCTTGCCTTTGATGAATCTCCTAATAAATGATTGACTTCATTGGGTCTTTCATATTTTTTAGAAGTTACAACATAATCCTCCCAATTAAGACCCACTATTTCAAAAGCTTTTTGAGCAAATTCTCTTACAGAGTGTGTCTCACCTGTCGACAAAACCCAATCTTCTGGTTCTGGATGTTGCATCATTAAATACATACCATTTGTGTAATCTCCTGCAAATCCCCAATCTCTAAATGCATCTAAATTACCGAGTGTTAATTTAGACTGAAGACCATTATGAATTCTACCAACAGCTCTTGAAATTTTCCTTGTTACAAAAGTTTCTCCACGGTGCGGCGATTCATGATTAAACAAAATTCCATTAACTGCAAAAATATTGTAAGACTCTCTATAAATTTTTGTTATGTTGTGAGAGAATACTTTTCCTGCAGCATATGGACTCTTTGGGTTTAGTAAAGATTTCTCATTTAAAATTGCTTCAGACTCTCCACCATACATTTCAGATGATGATGCTTGATAAAATTTAATATTTTTGCTTGTGTTTCTGATAGATTCTAAGATTGTTATTGTGCCGATTGTAGAAGTATGTGTAGAGTAGATAGGATTTTTAAATGAAACTGCGACATGCGATTGTGCTGCAAGATTGTAGATTTCATCTGGTTCAATTTTGTTAATTAAATTTGTTAATGAAGATGAATCAATAAGATCAGAAAAATATAGATTTAACTTGCCAGATCCAGAATATTTTGAAATTAAAGAATCTAATCTAGCTGTATTTATGTTTGAGCTTCTTCTAATTAATCCGTGTACTTCATAGTTTTTTTCTAGCAAAAGTTTGGATAGGTAATAACCATCTTGCCCTGTAATTCCAGTTACTATTGCTTTCATTTTACTTAATACTACTATCTTTAATTTGTTTGATTATAAATTTTATTTTTAGTGAATAGATAACTCAAAAATATATAAAAAACTATCCCAAAATAAGGATTTTCCATAGAACCATCAAACATTGAAACAAAAAGTAGCGGTGTAATAAATTGAAAAAGGTCTAGTTTCGAAATATTATTTAATGCCAATTTAAAAATCTCACGAAAGAAACATAGAATTAGAAATAACGACAGAATCCCGCCTCTTAAAGTTATATTCAAAAAATAGTTATGTGTATTTTCATTTAGTCCATCTAGTCCAGAATATATTAAGTCATCAAAAACTTCTAACCTATCTTTATAGCCATGTCCAAACAAATATTTTGAATTGTTTGAAAGACTTTCTATTGAATCTTGCCATAACTGTAATCTCCAATTTAGATTTCCGTCTGCCGAGTAAGCTCTGCCATCATAAAAATAAAATAATGATTTTTCATCATCATATGTGTTTGAGACAACATACTTATGTTTAAAAACTTGTGCAATAGCTTGATCAGTCTCATCAATACTAAAAGTATTATCTACTAAATAGTGCGATGTAATAGAAAATAGAAATGTACAGATTAAAAAAATGAATGTTGTTTTTTTAATATTTGATAAAAAGTATTTTTTAAAAATTATTATTTCAAAAACAATAAAAATAATTATAGCAATACCAGCAGACCTACTTTTAAATATTGTTAAAGGTATAAATATTGATGAAAAAATTAAAAATACGTCCAGCATTATCCCTTTCTGATTAAATCTGTTGCTGAAAAAGGCTACAATAACAAAAAATAGTATTATTTCTGAACCTTTTAAAAATTGAAATTTATCAGAATTTTTTGTATAAAACTCAAAAAAAATATTTGGAAAATATATTGTGTTAAAAATAAAGACTATAAACAATCCTGAATATCCAACTTTGAAATGAAGATTATCAAGTGCTACATTTTTAAAAATTATAAGACCAATATAAAAATAGGCAACATACCATATATAAACACTGTTTTTATAAATATAGGTATTTGTAAAATTTGAATTATCAAATATGTTGTAAATAAAAAATAAAAACACCAGGAGAAAGTGGAATATAAGAACACTTTTACTTAAATTTTCAGTAAAAAAATTATTTTTTACTAATACAATAAATATAAAAAGCAGTCCAAATGCTGTTAAAAATTCACCAATTCTATACCCGAACAAATACAACCCTAATAAAGGTCTTCCATTAATTAGAACTATAAAAATAAAAGCTAATATTAAATTAATTAAGTTTGAATAATTTTTAGTTTTAAAATACTTCACTTTGACTTATATGATTTTAATATACCTAATTTTATTCTTGTATTTTTATAAATTTTATATAAATTCTTTTTGATTTTAAAAATTATTAAATTAATTAAAACAATTATTTTATTCTGTTTTTCGCGATTTTTTAAAATTTCATCTTTATTAGTTAATGATTCATTAAATAATTTTATAAATTCGTATCCGGCATTTTCAAATGTAAATGGATAGTCAGTTAATTTTTGAGTATATTTAGAGTAATCTCTTTTAATTAATTCTATTTTTTCAATTAAATTATCTTTCGAAAATTCTAAACCATATCTATTACAATATTCTGGTAAGGCTCCACTGTTTATGTAAAGTATTGGTAGGCCACACAAGGCTCCTTCCATATGGTGGTTGCCGGAGGGTTCATTTTTAGAACCTGTTATGTAAAGATCATGCTTTCTTAATTCATCTGCTAATTCTTTACCGTAGAGTGGGGGAATAACATTAGCTGTTTGGAAAATGTTTTTTTTGGAAAGATTTCCAATATAAGTGAATTCAATTTCATTTTGTAAGTTTTTTGATTTAATTAGGCTGTCTAGATACAAATATTCTTCAAACCCTTTCATATAATTACTACTCCAATGGTGTGTAACAATTTTAATTGGATCTTTACTATCCCAAAAAATTTTGTTTTCAATATTGAAAATATTTTTATTGGGACCTCCTTTTATGACGAAATTATTTTTTTTATTCAATCCACTTTCTCTAAATATATTTTTTAACCAATTACTTACAAAAATATTTATATCAACATGTTTATTTCTTTTAATTATTGTTTTATTTACATAATTTGTATTTTTTCTTTGATCACACTCATTAATTCTTTGAAAGACTATTGCATTGGGGTTAACAAAGTTAATATAATAGTCAATCTCATAATTTGTAAAAGTAGATGTTTCTGAAGTCACCAAAGGACTTGTAAGTAAAATAATATCAATATCTTTATCTTTTAGATCATTGACAACTTGATATTTATTTATTTTTAAATACTCAGTTAGGTTTTTTATGAATTCATTTCCACCACCGTACGGTCCATCATGTATTTTTGAACCTATGCTTATTTTCAAAATAATCCCTCAAATAATTTTATGTATGGCTCCATTCCTATTGGTAGTGATAGTTGTTTTGAATTTTCATAAGCTGTATTAATATCTGGTTTTGCGTTTTCATAATTTGAATCTTGAAATATTGATTCTGAATTTAATATTTCAGGTGCAATGCCTACGTTTGTAGAGATTACTGGAGTTTTTGTAATGCCACATTCTACAATAGCCTGTGGGCCACCTTCTAGTCTAGAAGAGACTATGTACAAGTTTAAAACATTGTAAAGTTCATTTAATTTTTTTAGACTTACCATTTCATAATATTCAAAAGGAACCTTAAGTTCGTTTAATTTTTTGATTACATACTGTCTTCTTTTGCCAGTTAAAACTACTTTTAAATTTTTATTTTCTTTTTTAATTTTTTTAATTATTTCTATAAAAATATCTGGTCCTTTAATTAACTTAGGTGATTTTAAGTCATGACCTTCAGTATCACGTTGAAAGCTACCAATTAAGAAGTCCTCGTTTCCAAATCCAAACTGTTTTCTGAGATCAGATTTGTTTTCTATATAAAACCAATTATTTTGATTAACCCATAAAGGTATCGAGATTATGGGCTTATTAGTTAATGTTGATAAAGTTTCTTTTGTTTTGTTTGATATAACATGAAATAAATCTACATAGCTTTCAAGCTCTTTAAAATCTAATAATTTACTTTCGTCCATAGAATTTTTATCAATATGATGAAAAGTACAAACAACTTTTTTTGACTTTAATTGATTTCTTGGTATTTTCCTCCATAACCAAGGTGCAATTATCCATATAACGTCTGATCTAAAAATTAGTTTTGTACTGACTTGAGGGTTATACTTGTACCACTCATTTCTAATTCTGTCTACTATCCAAGATTCATTAAGATTAGATAAGTATATTTTCATTTTTAATTAATTATCAGTTCATTTTACTTATTTAATTAAGATATTACTTGATGAAGAAAATATTAATTACTGGAATTAGTGGACAGGATGGGGCTTTTTTAACAGACTATATACTGAAAAATAAAATTGATGTATCTATTTTTGGAACAACTAGAAACAAAAAGTTTTTTTTTAATAAATTAAATTATTTAAATCCTAATTTTGAAACTAATAAAGTCTCTTTAACTAATTTAGATATGTTAAATAAAAAAGAAGTTTTTGAGTTTATTCAATTTGTAAATCCAGATATTGTTTATAACTTTACAGGACCTAGTTCAGTTTATGAATCAATTAAGAATCCAGATGAAAGCATTAGACAAATCACCTCTATTTTTAATAATTTGACTGAGTCGCTAATTGAAACAGAGAATTTTTGTAATTTTTTTCAATCATCATCTTCTGAAATGTTTGGAAATACAAATGAAAGTATTTTAAACGAAAATTCCAACTTTAAACCTAATTCACCGTACGCTACCGCTAAATTGATTAATCATAAATCCGCAATGCTTTTAAATAAAACATATGGCTGGCCAATAGTTTCTGGAATTATGTTTAATCATGAATCTGAATTTCGAAAAGATAATTACCTTTTTCCTAAAATAATTAATTCTGCACTAAAAATATATTTTAAAAAAGATGAGGTGTTAGAAATAGGTTCATTGGATTATAAAAGAGACTGGTCGTACGCAAAAGATATTATTCAGGCTGTAAATGTAATCACAGAAAATCCTAAGTCTTCTGATTATGTAATTGGATCTGGTGTAAGTGTAAGTATAAGGGATATTGTTGAATGTACATTCGATCTATTAAATTTAAATTACAAAAACCACATTAAAATAAATCCAAAACTGTTGAGAAATGGTGATCCAGTTGAAGTTTATTGTGACACATCCAAGTTAACAAAGGACTACAATTGGAAACCTAAATATAATTTAAAAAAAATGATATCTAAAATTTTAGATTATAAATTAAAGAGTTTGTAGCCCTTTTTTGCTTTGTTAAAAAATTTTTTTTGTTCATCTCTAAATTTACTTGAAATATTATTCATTAAATTTAATTCAT
>MDTC01221294.1_pt1 | contig 14280 bp, 11 predicted proteins | sample 811181 | NCBI WGS metagenome assembly MDTC01 (sample SAMN05326644, study PRJNA326480) | marine metagenome | isolation source: seawater | place: Pacific Ocean: North | collected 2011 | reverse complement strand
TGGAATTTTGGGAAATTCATTGTTCGAGAAAATGGTTCTGTTGAACGATTCTCACATCGAGTCGCCCCTGCTGATTTACCACTGTAAATCGTGGTTTGAGGCTAGGTCTCTCCCCGATGTTCAAAAGTGAAACAAAGACTGAGCCTTGTATGGTCAAGCAGCTTCCATGTGTTCCGATGGGCTGTTCGGCTTGTTGTCGGGAAACAACAATGCCTCTGACAATCTCAGAAGCAAAGCGACTTTCACGACGTACAGGGATGGCACTTGAGTCCTTTACTTGGGAAAATAATGGCGTATTGACTCTTCTCAACGATGAGACAACCAGAGCCTGTGTCTTCCTCTTGACCGCATCTGCGGAATCAAGCGCTGAAGGAATCTGTTCAGTGTATGAAGTGAGGCCAGAAGGGTGTCGTAAGTACCCCATCGTTTTGAACCCAAAGGACGAGGCAATCCTCGACGACGGTTGTCCTCATAGAGCACAATTCCCAACACCTAGCGAAACTGATGCAATCGCTTTACTCAATCTTGAGGAACGCTTGATGCGTAAATGACGACTCTGCCTAAACTTCCATGGACGAAAACGTACCATGCATCTTCGTATTTCCAATTACATTGTGAAAGGAGGTGTTCAAGTTCCGACCATCCAAAGTGAATCAATTTTGGCCTTTGTTCCAGAGGGAGGGGAGTTTCTAGGCACAATTCTCTTGCCTCGCTTGGTAAAATGAGGACGAGAGAGCCATCGTCTACGACTGTTGAGCAACTGAGTAATGTTTGCCTAAGAAGCTCTTCATGATCCAAGGATCCTTGCGAATTCCTTCCATAAGGAGGGTCCAAGACAATACCAGAAAACGATTGTAGCCTATCTTTCGGAATTGAAGTTTTGACATTTGTCGCATCCCCCTGGAAAAACACGTTTGCTGTTGATCCAGACCATTCGAGATTCTTCTTGGCACCCTCGATCATTTCTGCATCGAGGTCAAGGGCGACAACGTCTCTTCCACTTAGCACGGCTTCAATAGCAAATCCTCCAGTACCCGTCATCGGGTCGAGAGTCGCTCCTTTTTGCAAAGGGCCGCTGGCGAGATTAACAGCCAACCGTGCCATTCGAGGCTCGAGACTTACTGGTTTGAAAAATGGGCGTTGGCTTGCACGCCGCTCGACGCTTTCATCGCCTTTTGGTCCACTCCCTTGCAACCAACCAAACGTTACCGAAGACGAATGTTCATCAAGAAGAATTCCAAAGCGTTTTTGCGGGTATTGTAAATCGATTTTTGCGCCTAATGCAGTTAGCAAACCGCCAACACGCCCTGCAAACGTTGAACGTGAAACACCCTCAATGCCTCGGCCATGTTTCCAAGCTACGACAGCACATGACTCATCGTTCGGAGGATAATGATCTAGGTGGGATTTGATGATTGTCCGCATAGTTTCAAGATCTGAAAAAGGATGATTCTCTCCGTTCTTGAAGAGCGCTTCGATTCCAGAAGAAATGGATACGTTGGGCATGTCCTCTTCCTGTAATTCAAGTTGCATTAGTCGCGCAGAGGTGAACGATTGGATTGGCCTGTTTGGAAATAGAGCCTTAACTTCGGCTTGAGCGAGAGCTGGATGCCAACCTCGTAAGGCCACAATGTGCTCCCCCATACACTACGCTCGGCGTGCTTGTTCTTCACGGCACCGCATACGAACCATGACATACCCTCGACGTTAACAGAACGTTATGGGCTGTAATCTAAGAGACCTTACAACACCTGAGGAGATAAATCTCGCAGATCTTCGCGGCAAGCGAGTAGGAATTGATGCTTTTCTTACGGCGTTTCAATTTTTGACAACCATTCGTGATCGCTCTCCGACCGGTGATGGTGGTCCACTAAGGGATTCAAAAGGGCGCGTCGTTGCTCATTTGATGGGGATTTTGAATCGAACAACATCCATGCTTTCGATGGGCATTCAACCAATTTTCATCTTCGATGGGCAGTCTCCTGAATTGAAGGCGGACGAACTTGCAGCGCGTCGTAAGCGCCGCCTAGAAGCGGAGGCGATTCACAAGCAAGCTCTCGAAGATGGCGACTATCAGACGGCACAAAAAATGGCGCAGCGAATCGTTCATTACAGTGCCGAAATGATTGATGACACTAAGAAAATGCTCGACCTGCTCGGAGTTTGTTGGGTGGATGCTGCAGCAGAGGGAGAAGGCCAAGCAGCTGTTATGGCTGTAAAAGGCCAACTCGATATTGTAGCAACCCAAGACTGGGATGCGCTCCTTTACGGAAGCCCAATCCTTGTTCGGAACCTTATGAGTCACGGCAGTAAACGACATGGCCGAACTGTGAAAGCACAGCAAATCAATTTGCAAGACCTCCTTTCTACGCACGATTTGACCCGTGAACAATTGGTCGATTTAGCGATAATGATCGGTACTGATTTCCACCCGGGCTTGAAAGGAATTGGTCCGAAGACCGGAATTAAACTGATTAAATCGTTGGGAACAATCGAAGCCATTTGCGAAGAAAAGGGCAAAGAGGTCCCCGACCAACTCGAGAAAATACGAGAGATTTTCCTGAATCACCCTGCCTCTGAAGTCGAGGCTGATGCTCTAAAACCTGGCGCAGTAGATGTGAAGGGGCTGACTCAATTCTTGCAAGAAGAACGTGAATTTAGCCAGAGAAGAATGGATGCTGCTTTCGACGCATTACGCAAAGGGAACCTCATCAGAGAAGGAGGTCAAACCTCTTTGTTTTCATTCTAAGGATTCACGCTGGATCAAGACCCGGTAGTATTTCCAGATCTGTAAGTTCGACTTGAACGTCGAGTGTTGCTAATCCTCGAGCTAATCCTTCTGCTTGATGGTTTGAACTAAATCTTCTAAGAATTCTCTCTCTTCCTGCCTTTGACCACTGTTCACGATTGCTTTCTTTACCTGCCTGTTCAATTGCCTCAACCCATTTCTGGATGGAATCCGGATTGTTTGGCCATGGTAGCCTGCGGCCATTCAGCCCATCCGTAATCGTGTGTGTAAACCCCGCTTCATCAACAACGAGCGCTGGTGTATTGACCATCACTGCTTCCATTGGAGTGAGGCCGAACCCTTCAGTACGCGCTACAGCGATGAGGGCGTGAGCATTGCGTACGAGTGAGACCAGTTCTAATTCATTGATTCGTGGCATAACAATGAGTTCCACATTAAGTTCTGCTGCCTTTTTCTTCATGGCCTCTGTTTCGCCTCCACCCACGTGAACAAGTGGCATTGAACTTGCTTGAGCAACTGCAAGTGCTTCGAATCCTCCCTTCATGAAACACGCCTGGCCAATTGTTACAAGATATGATTTGGTTGGTTTAAATTCAAACTTTTCCCACGCCTTCTGTTCCTCAGATGTGGGTTTAACAGGCCATATTTGAGGATCGATTGCAGGCCAAAGAACACCAACGCTAGCAGGCCTTTTTGCCTCATCTCGGACTTCAGTTTCTCCAGCAATCCATGTATTCAATGTCTGCCATCCATGAGCGGATGCAAGTGCTCTTGCACTGGTTGGTGTATTTGCCGAAACGATTGTCTTTGGCCGATTCCAAAGGTAGCGATGCCATTTCTTGTCCCATCGACGTAGGTAAGAAAGAACGAGATTTGTGATCCACATCGGGCGCTTGAACGAACCGTCTAAATTACGATGAAGCACATCGTCATGAATTCCTTTGTTCCGTTCATGAATGTAGACATAGAGCGGAAGGGATTTAGGAATTATTTCAATGACTTCTAGGCCACCTGCGCCGATCATGATGTAAGATGCATCGGCTTGTTCGAGTGGAATCTTCAGAGAAGGAAGAAGGCGCTTCCAAGCCTTTCGAGCAGACCGTCCTGAAGCCGCCGTCATCTCTTTGATTCCACCAGCAGGTTGTTGCCATGGCTGTGGAGGAGTGATTAATTCAATATCGAGGTCTTTGCATCGTTTCACAAGCAGTTCTGGAGCGTTGAGGGTCACCATCGTGATGCTCCAACGTTTCGCATGCTCTGGTAAAGCAACAAGTAGGTCGCGTTGAGCTCCACCAAGCAGACTCATGTTGCAATGAAAAATGACTAAACGTGGTAAAGTCACTTCCTCACCCGCCGATAGATGTCAAGCAAATCCTCAGTGATCGTTGACCAAAGATACGGCTTTGAAGCTTCTTTCCCATTTGCCGACCAATGGTTTATTTGTTCATCGCTTGCTTTGAGTATGGTATCCATGGCGTCGAGAAGAGCATCAACATCACCGGGAGGAATCGAAAGCCCGGCATCTGGTTCAGTTACTAATCGCCCCAAATCGTTGACATCGGACATAACTGTAGGCGCTCCTGCATTCATTGCTTCGAGCAAAACCGTTGGAAGTCCTTCAAATCTAGAGGGGAGAAGAACGGCCTTCGCATTCTCAAACAACCATCTCTTTTCGCTGTCCTCGACTCGCCCAAGTTTGTGAATCGAATCCGGTTGTTTTGAGTTTGTAATCCGTTGGTCTAACCAATCATTGAGTTCACCCGATCCTGCAATCGCAAGACGAGCATTCGGCACTCCAGTGGCGCAGTAGTTATCCCATGCATCCATAAGAACATCCAATCCTTTTTGCTCACTTAGCCGTCCAACAAAGACCATGAGTGGATGTTGATCTGCATCGCTTGGAAGAAGGGCCGGGCGTACAGGATCTTCAGCAACAGGCTCGAAACCATTTGGCAAGATGTCGATTGGATCTTTGACACCGCGTTGCTTGAGATGCTTCGCATAATATGGAGTAAGTGCAATACGCGCATCCGAGGTATTGAGTGTGCGTCTTCCTTGAACAACCCATCGAAGAGCCTTGAAGGATTTGGCAAGGATGCCTGTTTTGATGTAGTCGTTGTGGAATGTTGTAACGACGGGAATCTTGAGTTTCTTTGCTCGTTTCAACGAGCGTCGGATAAGAATCGGGAGGATGTCATGGAGATGAACGACATCAAAGTCCATATCCAATTTCTTAATTGCAACAACTGGATCAATCCCAGCGAGAACCATTTTAGGAGGCAAACGAATGACTTCGACCCCATCCCGTATGAATTGTTTTTCATCATGTTCAGGTAAATCAGCACACCAAACGGTAGCCTTATGTCCTCTTTTTACAAGTTGGCGAGCAATGTGTTCAACGTGTTGATTTCCTCCTCCAAGGTGAGGCCAATACCAGACATGAACGAGCAGAACGTTCAGAGAAGCGTCCGCATCTGAAGGTTCCATGAAGTAAAATGGCATGTTACTGATACATTAGCCAATCCCTTTATCGCTACAATAGAGGACTGTATTGATTCCTAAGCGGAGTTTTCAAGTCACTTCGCTGCTAGTATAGGTCATGCGAGTCATGGCTTTGTTCGTCACGCTCGTTCTGCTCGCTGCTCCGGGATGCACATATCTAGAGGATTCTTCAAAGGGGGGAAGCGAAGAAGGTTCGGAAGTCCAGCCATTGATTCAAGGGTGCACGGATCCTGAAGCGGAAAATTACGATCCAGAAGCAGAGGAGGATAACGGCACGTGTATTTATCCAGAACCAGAACCAATTCTTGGCTGTACAGATCCAGATGCAGATAATTACGACGAAACAGCAGATCAAGATGACGGAACTTGCGAATATCTCGAAACGATTCCTTGCAATGGGATGGTCGTTTTGTGTCACCGGACCTATGATCAAGTGACCTTCCCCGAAACGCACAATTCATTTTCAACACATGAGGATAATATCTACTATCCTGCAAGCAATCATCTTACAGGCTTTCAAGCACAATGGAATGCCGGAATGCGAGCGTTTATGCTCGATACGCATTATTTGACCGCTGCAGACAAGAGCGAATCAAACGTACGATTTTGTCATGGAAACTCCAATGAAGTATTCAGTCCATGCACATATGGTGCCGTTGATCCTCTCAACTGGTTGAGTAACTTAGAGAACGAGATGGAAGATGAGGATCGCGACATTGTTACGCTGCTAATTGAAAATTATGTGGAACCTGACCATCTGAAGAAGGTGTTGGACGATGCAGGGTTGGCCGATATGATGTATGTTCATGACATGAATACAGAGTGGCCTACGCTGATTGAACTGATTAATATGGACAAGAGATTGGTTGTTTTCTGGGAACAATCAGGTAATTCTGAACACCCATATTTTCACGATTTCCTAGAATTTGGCTGGACCACTGATTACGCAAATGACGATACAGAATCAATGGATTGTGACCCCCACCGTGGCGATTCAAATCAGCCTGTTTATCACATGAATAATTGGTTGAAAAATCAGGCAGGTCTATCAGATTCACAGCGAGCTGCAGAAGCAAATGATGTTGAGTTCATGGTCGAGAGAGCCATCGAGTGCATCGAGCAACATGGAAAGCGGCCGACTTTCATCGCTGTCGATTGGTGGGAAGAAGGCGATGTTGTTGAAGCAGCCAAACTTGTCAATATGATTGAAGATTAGTTGCCCTTTTGAACCTTCATGAAACGAAGCGGACTGGCTAATGTCGTCACTCCATTCACTGAGAGCAAAGCGCCTCTTGCTTCGCTTTGAGGATCTTCAAGCGCCTCGGACACAGTGTTGATTGGGGCACAGGGAATTCCTGCGAGCATTGCTTCCAACTCGCTTCGATTATGGTTTTGAATCCAGTGTTGAATTTTTTCTTCTATCTCTTCACGATGTTCGATACGTCCGGCATTGTTTGACCAATCAGTATGCGCTTCAATTCCTGAAATAGAACAGAATTTGTCCCATTGCGCATCTGAACCGACAGCAACGACAAACCATCCATCCTTCGCTTCAAACGCACGGTAGGGGACGAGATTTGGATGGGCCGAACCCATTCGATTTGGATCAGTACCGCTTGCAAGAACGTTTTGTGCTTGGTTTGCAAGAGATGCGACTGCGCAGTCCCAGAGGCTGATATCGATGTGTCTGATTTTTCCTGTTCTTTCCTTGTCGAGTAATGCTGCTAAGATAGCGTTTCCAGCATACAATCCAGTGATGATATCGATCCATGCGACGCCCACCTTTACCGGTGCACCTTCTGACTCCCCAGTAATGCTCATGATACCGCTTCTAGCTTGCAATGCCAAATCATATCCTGGCTCGTCTCGTCTTGGACCAGTTGTTCCGTAGCCGGATATTGAGCAAACAATTGTATCTTGAGGGATTGTTCCGATTAAACGTTTGAGCGTCCCTGGCTTAAAATTTTCAACAACAACATCTGCATTTTTGATCATTTCAATGAGCTGTTGCCTTTCTTCCTTCAAATTCATTTGAACAATAGATTTTCCTCGATTGCAACAGAGGAAGTAAGCAGCCACCCGTTCCCCATCAAAATCGGTTGTAAACGGAGGGCCCCATCCACGTGTATCATCGCCCCACGGCGCTTCTATTTTGGTGACATTTGCTCCAAGGTCGGATAATATCTGTGCTGTATACGGTCCGGCTAAAATACGGGAGAGGTCGAGAATGTTGATGCCATCTAAGATTCCGCTCATGACAAGGCGAGACATCCGAAAGTGTTGAACCCAACCCTATGGCTTTGTGACCATGAGCGAGTTGAGAGACCCACGGAATCGGCCGTGGTGGGGCTTGCTTATTTTTGGGATACTCCTCCATCTTTCATCGATGATAGTAAGCGATTATGGCCTCGATACACACCTCCATTTAGCTGCACTCGAATCAAATGACGATGGAACGCCAGATTTGGAATGGGGTGACGTGCGTCCTGAAGACCCCCTCTCAAGCAACCCTAACGATACGAAAGTAATGGAACGAGGGTGGTGGCAGATTCTCGATATGTATCCAGAATCAATGCTCCCTCTTGCTGCCTTTTTACCGATGATAGCGTTGCTAGGTATCGGACTTTGGCTCGGAAAAGGAAAACCTCACTTCGCAGCCTTACTCTCGCTCCATCCATCGTTTATTTTTGCTACAGGACGCTTGTACCCCGAATCGACCGTTGCTCTTGCCGTGGCAGGGATCGTTGTTGCATCGCTGAAGATGTTGGAAGAAGAGGGCGTATCTCTGATAAAATGGGTTCTCCTTGCTGTTGCGAGTGTTCACACATTGGTATTAGCAAAAGGACTCTCTAGCTATGTTGGATGGGTGTTGTTGGCTCTCCTTTTCACTTGGATTCTTTTTGATAGAATGCTTCCTGTTTTCCAAAAATATTCTCGCAATCCAATGCACTCTCTATCGGTGGGAGTCCCCCTCTCGATTGGGGCTATGGTCTGTCTTTCCTTTATTCAAGGAGGATCGTTTGAGGCAATGCAGACAAACCCACTGCAATGGATGTTTGCGCTTATCGTTGCCATTGGAGATGGCGTAGGATTGTATCTTTTGCTGGGGCTTGCAATATGGCCTTTCCTTCTTCCAACGCTTCTTAGCATTCGTCGTTCAAGAGATCCTCAGACAACATTTCTCACCGTATTTGTTGTAAGTGGATTCATCATAATGTCAATGTGGATTGCTTCATTGTGGGTCTATGAAGCGATACGCTGGGATGTACCTTTGTGGAGGAACATGATCTCGATGGGCAACAATGGGCGCTACCTCACAGCCCTCAGCATACCTGCCCTAATGCTTGTGAATCACTTCTTCAATCATCGAGACTCGTATGATTTAGCTCCAATCCGAAAACCGATGTTTGTTGCGATTCTCATGGTTCTTCCTTTGTCGATGCTTGCTGGGCTGCATGGACAAACCATGTGGACGGATGATGCTGCTGAGGTTGTCTCCTTAGAAATCGAAGAGGGGCAAGATTTCCTCTACATTGATGATGAATCCTTAGCAATGCATTGGCTGTACACGTTCAGAATTGAACTTGATCCTGATAGCGATAAGAACATCACTGGACATTGGCGTGCTCCAGACAGCAATTGGGAAATTGAACTTCAAGGACAACAGATGTTGAAGCGTGGAAACCTCGAATACGTTGAATTCATCGTTATTGCACCAAATATCGAAGTTTCTCCTCCCAAAGATTGGGTATTAATCGGCTCTGATGAGGCACCTTTCCTTAATGGAGGGGGCGAATGGAAGGGGTTTCAAGCACCTGTAAATGTATCTTGAGATTAGCGAGGGGTTCAAGACATGGCTCCACGAGGGTTACGCGAGGGGAACATGGTGCGACGTGCCGGCGCTCACAACGCTTTACCAGATGAAGACCCCATTCAGAGTCGTGAATGGGAGCAATCAGTTGAGCAGGTCATTGAACAACAAGGGACACAACGTGCTGAACGTTTGCTACATACCGCTATCGCAGCAGGAAAAGATGGTGGCATAGACATCGATACGACAACAACGCCCTATCTCAATACAATATCACCAACAATGCAAGGGGCTTATCCTGGCGATGTTCAAATGGAAAAGCGCCTTCATACAATCAATCGCTGGAACGCAATGATGTTGGTCACTCGAGCAAACAAGTACTTCGATGGGATTGGAGGACATATCTCGACCTATGCTTCTGTTTCACACCTCTGGGAGATTGGTCTCAACCATTTCTTTAGAGGAAAGGATGGCGATGGATGGGGCGATCATGTCTACTGGCAAGGACACGCTTCACCAGGGATTTACGCTCGCGCTTGGCTTGAAGGTCGTCTTACAGACGAAAACATTGAAAATTTCAGACAAGAAGTTGAAGGCGTAGGTTTGTCATCGTATCCCCACCCTCGATTAATGCCAGAATTTTGGGAGTATCCATCTGTTTCGATGGGGCTTGGAGCCATGACAGCAATCCACCAAGCACGATTTAACCGCTATCTTCACCACCGAGGCCTTGCTGATACAACTCTCTCTCGAGTATGGTACACGATGGGCGACGGGGAATCGGATGAACCAGAGTCGTTGTCTGAACTCGCACTTGCTGGACGTGAAGGACTTGACAACATTGTCATGACGATGAACTGCAATTTACAGCGTCTTGATGGGCCTGTTCGAGGCAACTCTAAGATCGTTCAAGAGCTTGAAGGACGCTTCCGTGGGGCTGGATGGAATGTGATCAAAGTCCTCTGGGGATCGTCTTGGGATTCATTATTTGCAAAGGATACCAAAGGGGTTCTTGCACAACGTCTTGCAAACCTCGTTGATGGTGATGAGCAACGTATCTTCACTGCTGAAGGAGCGATTATTCGTAAGGAATTATTCGCTGGAGATGAGTTAACAGCAATGGTTGCTGATTATTCGGATTCAGAACTTGAAGCGTTAACAGAAGATCTCGGCGGTCATGATTTCGCTAAAATCCATGCCGCATACGCTGCTGCTTGCGCTCACAAAGGACAGCCGACAGTCGTTCTTGCACGTACTATCAAAGGATACGGGCTTGGTCCAGCTTTCGCAGGAAGAAACACAACACATCAGCGAAAGAAAGCAGATGAGAAAGATCTTCGATTAATTCGAGATGCGATGGGTCTTGATTTCACAGATGAGCAGTTGGAGAAGTTGCCCTTTATCCGACCTGAAGAAGTTCCCGAGGTTGTCGAATACGCTAAGAATCGTCGCGTCGAAATGGGGGGCCCTTGTCCTGAACGACGGTCGCCAAAGTTTGGACTGACCCTTCCTGAGGATGCTGTGTATGCAGACTTCGATGAAGGGACGAAAGGAACGAGCCAAGTTTCAACCACTATGGTGTTTGTCCGATTGATGCGCAGTCTCATGAAAACGAAGGGATTTGGCGAACGCGTTGTACCGTTGATTCCAGATGAAGCCAGAACATTTGGTATGGACCCACTGTTCGCAGAATTTGGCATCTATCATCCTGAAGGTCAGTTATACAAGCCAGTTGATCACAAAGTTTTGATGAAGTACAAGGAATCTGCTAAGGGTCAAATTTTGGAAGAAGGAATCAATGAAGCAGGTGCTTTGTCTTCGTTTATTGCAGCAGCAACATCGTATTCATCTCAAGGCAGTCCAACCATCCCATTCTACATCTTTTACTCCATGTTTGGATTCCAGCGGGTGGCTGATTTGATTTGGTCTGCTGCAGATTCAAGGGCAAGAGGATTCCTTGTTGGAGCGACATCGGGACGTACGACGCTCAATGGTGAAGGGCTCCAACATCAGGACGGCCACTCACTGCTCATGGCGCATACCAATCCCGCAGTTCGCGCCTATGACCCTGCCTTTGCTTTCGAATTATCAACAATCATCAAACGAGGAATTGTTGAAATGTCTGATGAGGATGTTGACGTTTTGTACTATCTGGCTGTTTACAACGAGAATTATCCAATGCCGCCAAAACCTAAAGGTTCTGATGAAGGCATACTCAAGGGATTATATCGGCTTCGAGCAGCACCAAAGGGAGATGGTCCATTGGTTCGTTTGATTGGATCTGGGCCGATTATGCTCCAAGTCCTTGATGCGGTTGAAAAATTAGAAGCAGTTGGTGTCCGAAGTGAAATTTGGTCTGCAACCTCATATGGAGAATTACGTCGCGATGGAATGGAAACCTCTCGATGGAACCGCCTCCATCCAGGCGAAGACATGCGCACGAGCTGGGTCGAAACACAATTTGGTGAAGAAGAATCACCGATTATCGCTGTGTCCGACAATATGGCAGCAGTGCCTGAAATGATACGTGAATGGGTTCATGCTCCATACACTGTTCTTGGGACAGACGGCTTTGGGCGTTCCGATACAAGAACTGCGTTGCGCCGCTTCTTTGAAATCGACGGGGAATCAGTTGCACTTGCCGCATTATCTTCTCTGGTTCGAGCAGGAAAGATTGAATCGTCTGTCTACGATGAAGCGATGAACTCTTACGGTGTTTCACCAGATCGAACCGACATCACTTTGCTTTGAGGGGGGGTGTCCAACCGTTCTTTCTCGAATGGTCAAGAATATGCCAATAAATCGTCGTTAGCTCCATTTCTGGTTGTTCAATGCAATCGAGGTCTTCGATTCCGAGGGGCTTTCCTAATCCTTTCCATGCTCGGCGTGCATTCCATCGCAATCCCATGATGTGTTGGGCTGGTCCACATGTAGGTAAAGAGAGGCGTGTTTTCCAGCTCCGTTCAACGATGCCACTGGATTTCATGGATTCAAGAACCAACCTGCGAGAAGGACTCGCTTTCTTTCGAACAAGCCAACTTGGGTTAACAGACGTGTCGACGGTGTACTGATGTTGTGAAAGAATAGGGGCCATCCAGTTGGAAATATAGCCTGCAGGAGCTCGATACCATGGGCGAAAAGAATCTGGAAAGGACGTTTTGAGAATTGATGTAGCATGCTCCAAATCATCTGAGAAGCGCTCTGGATTTTTTGACCAAGCAGACCAACTTCGATGAGTCAGGCCATGACATCCGATGGTGATGCGGCCGCCAAATGTCGCTTCAAGGTCGCGAATTGTAGACACAAATTCTGAACTTTCACATTGATCTGCTATGACAAAAATTGTCACGGCCACCTGATTTGATTCCATCCATTGCTTGAACCCACGAAAACCATCTTTCAAACGCTGAGAATAATCAGGAAGGGACTTCGTTGCTTTCGATCGAGTCGGATGGCCTTGATGTGAAGGAACATGTCGGAGGTCATCGGTATCAACCGTACACCAAGTTCGCATCATCGCCTCACATCCTTGGCAAATCAATCACGTGAATTCGATGAGGTACGGTTTTTCCATTGAGTTCAATGCCGATGAATTCCTCAATGGCTTGGCCACCCCATCGAGTGCAAATACGTTCAGCAGTGATCAATCCAGCGGTATTTCTTGGATGAACGGTAATTTCAATCCTATATGTTTCGTCACGGGAATTAAGCCATCCGAGAACTGAATCAACTGCTGATGAAGCAATTCCCTTCTGACGGAATCCCTTTCGAACCCAATAGCCAAGGTTGTAGTGAGACTGAAGGAGTTGCATTTCATCACCCAAACCAATCAAACCAATGAATGAGTTTACAGCGTCGTGTATCGACCAAAAGTGAACCCTATCGGCATTGGAAAGGTGCTCTAAATCGTGGAGCATATCTGAGAGTTGGCGTGTAATATCTCGGTCGTTTCGTAACCATGGAAGCGCTGCCTTTGCCGAATCAGGATCTTCGACATAGGCTTCCATGACCGAGGTAAGAATTGCCTTTGAAACAGGCCTAAGCGCAAACCCTCCTTCTAAATTAGAGAGTTCAGGGGTTTTCGCCATCGTAATTCCTCAAGCAGATAAGTGTGCGATTGCAGTCATGACGTTCTCATCGCTAGGATGAATGCGTCGAGCCATCTCAAGCATCCAATTGAGATGTTCGGCGCGACCAGCCTGTTGGAGAATGAGGCCAATATGATACAGCAGTGAAACATCATCTCCTAAGTGCGGTCCAAGAGCGTCAATTTGAGTTTCGGCCTCTTGGATGCGACCAGATTTGACAAGTGTGAGCGATTCTACAACGATTCGATGAATGTCTCGTTGATCGTAAGGAGCTGCGGCAGGCCATGGCCAGATTCTGTGGCCGAGTTGCGGCTGGGGTGCAACAACATCCTCTTCTGTTGGTTCTTCTGAAGAGGATTCAATGACATCATCATCAGGGAGTTCAGGCATACTTTCTTCTTCGCTTGGGAGTACCGGAGATTCATGAACCTCAGATACTTCATCATCCGGGAGTTCAGGGGTAATCTCCTCGTCATCTTCTGGAAGTTCAGGGACAACATCATCCTCAACGATAGGTAAATCTGGCAGGGCTGCGATATTAAGCGGAGCTTCGTCTTCCTCCATTTCAGGCAAATCGGGAATCATACTAGGATCAGGCCCAACGGATCCACTGAAATCCACTTCTGTTTCTTCCCCGGACGTTTCAGAAAACAATTGGCCTTGGCCGGTGTGAATAGGCTCTTCCACTTCATCGAGAGGGTTTGATTCAGGAACAATAAATCTCTCTTCGATTTGAGGAGCATCTTCCGTTGATAGTTCAACATCTTCACCTTTTTCGAATTCAACAGTTTCAGAAAGTGTGGGGCCTTCGCTCTTGATGAATGAGAAGTCATCTGAGGCTCCGTCATCATCGTATTGATCAATATCAACTGATACCTCTTCCAAAGCAAGAACTGCCTCTACAGAGTATTCTTCAACTGTTTCATTGACATCGTCCATGAGTGTACTGAGAAGATCATTCTTGACCGATGTTTCAACGGCGTTGTGTTGGTCACGTGGTGGTTTGGTTAAATCATAGTAGCATTGGATGCACGTCGTTGCATCGATGGGATTTGAAACGCCACAGAATGGGCAGGAATTTTCATCCTCCTCATTCTTGTCTTTACGCTTCCAAAACATACTCTCGCCCT
>MDTC01018940.1_pt1 | contig 14280 bp, 6 predicted proteins | sample 811181 | NCBI WGS metagenome assembly MDTC01 (sample SAMN05326644, study PRJNA326480) | marine metagenome | isolation source: seawater | place: Pacific Ocean: North | collected 2011 | reverse complement strand
TGTATTGTCACCTAGAAGACCGCTATACACCTCAGCGGGTACTAGACCATAATCTCTAATGCTATTTAAAACATCGTGTACTAAACCACCTTCGCTGAATTGGGCTTTACCCTGTCTATAAATATAATTAGTTGCCTTTATTGGATACGTATTTCTTACATTATACATTTCAGAAATATCGACATACTCACCTGTAAGTCTAATAATTTCTGACTCTATAAATGAAGAAGTTGAAAAACTCCAACAAGTCCCAGTATTTCCTTGACTAATTACAGGTGTCGTATCAATGTTAATTAGCTCGGTAAACTCATAGTTTTCTTGAGCGGTTCCAAACAGGTTACTTAATATTACACCAAAATATAAAAGTATTTTTTTCATTATTTTATTTGTTGATTTTAAACATAGTTAACGGACCGTCGTTGTTTGTAACTAGTATTACCTTATGATCATTTAAATCAATTATTTCTGAATCCTTAGAATCTCCATGAATAATAATTCCAGTTGTAGAGTTTTTTAGAACCTCAAAGCTATTGTTAGTGTTATTATATTTTAGTACTGTGCCAATTGAGGCATCATAACGAGTAGTTTCTACTTCAGTTGCATATAGATTTCCAATAGCCATTATTTCAATATTTTGATCTTGATCTATGTCGGTATTTAAAAAGTCCATGATTGGCGAAACCTGAGCTTGTCTTGGCAATGGTATTTCTTTGAAATTTCCATTTCCTTCATTTAGTAAACATATACTGCTAAGAGTTTTGATTTCATAATGCAAGGCATTGGCTAGTTTGTCTTCCCCCATAATATCTTGAAGATTGGCTTCTGCAAAAGAGATGAAGTTTTTAAATTTTTCTGCGATAAAAGGCATTTGTTCTGAGGAACACTGTCTTCCTCTCATAGGGACTAATTCTCCCATATAATCTTTTGAAAATACAATATCAAAAGTCCCGTTTTTATCAAAATCATCACAAAAGAGGTGTAAAGGTTTTTTAGAACTTGCTTTAAATTTAGAATTGAGACCTAGGTTTCCAAACAAGTAGTCCTCATCACCATCATTATCTAAATCTACTGCTTCGACACTAAACCATATCCCTTCGGTACCTTCCAATATATCTAACTTGGCAAGTTCAAAATAACCATTATTATTATTGTATATTTTAATAGGACTCCACTCAGCGGTTACAATTAGGTCTTTATCTCCATCCATATCGTAATCTGAAAATATTGCATCTGTAACCAATCCAGCTGTTAATAAATCTGGAGCTAGTTGTTTTGTTCGATCAGTAAATATTCCATTTTCATTAATCAAAAGCTGCGACTTGGGAGAGTATGGATATTTGTCTGGAATTACTCGAGCTCCAATAAACAAATCTAAATCTCCATCGCTATCTATATCGTTGGCAATTACTGTTTGGTTACTGGTATTGTTTTTTGGGATATTAGTAGATTTTGAAAATTTTCCATCACCATCATTATTGTAAAGCCTGTCTTGGTATTTAGAATTATTTTCGTCAAAGGCAGCACCCCCGCTGGTTACGTATAAATCACTGTCTCCATCTTGATCATAATCAAAAAATAAAACTCCTAAATCTTCAAAAGCTTTATCAAACTCCCAAATCGAATTCGTATCGAGATTAAATTTCCCATTTTTTGATTGAATATAGAGTTCTCCAGCTTGACCTGCAGCGCCTCCTACATAAAAATCGGTTCGACCATCATTATTAACATCTGCTTTGTCTATAAAGGGTCCATTTTGTGACTGGGAGTAGGGAAGAAGAACTTGTTTTTTAAAATCATTAATTTCGTCTTCAGCATGCACGTAGGTTATTTGATAATTATCAGAAGCTATTTTTTCTGTAAGAATATTTTGAGGCGTGGAGATTTTAGAGTTTAATTTATAAACCTTACCATACGCAATTTCATATTCTTTATTGACTTCGAGATTATTAAAAGTTGAAGTCGATCTGTCAGGCCATTCAATAATCATTTTAGGTATTCTTTGTGCTTCTCCAATCCCTAAAACTATTTTGTAACCCATGGATGAAAGGTATCCTCTTGCCGGATAGTGTTCGTGATAAACGATATGATCTTCAAATGGTAATGAAATTTTTGTTCCAATTCCAAAAGGATTTTTATCGGGTCCTTTTAAATTAATAACGATTGTGTTTCCAATTGATTTTTCTTCACTTTTATTTTCAAATATAGCAGCAGGAGCATCCATGTTATTCAAAACTAAATCTAAATCTCCATCATTATCTAAATCTGCGTAGGCTGCTCCGTTGGAATTAAATTCTGTAAAATCAATCCAGTTTTTTGAAACGTTTTTAAAATGTTCTTCGCCTTCATTTTTATAAAATTCATTCGGAGTGATAACAGATGTTACTACTTCTAAATATTCATCTAAGGTTAGTTTCCTATTAATTGTTTTTTCCTTTGCATAAACTTTTTCCTTGATGTCATTATCGTTTAAATTTTCTTTAATGCCATTAGTGATAAACAAATCTTTATTACCATCTAAATCTATATCAAAAAATAGAGGAGCCCAACTCCAATCTGTTTTGTCAATTCCAGCATATTGGCCAATATCACTAAATGAAGCATCTCCATTATTAATTTGTAAGGTATTTAACATGTACTGATGATGAAACCCAGAACTAACAAGTGCGTTAAATTTCTTTGTATCCATTGAAGCCATAAAAACTTTCGATTTGACATGATCGTTGGGTGTCATATCTGTAACATAAATATCTAAATTTCCGTCATTATTTACATCGGTAACCTCACTTCCCATACTGAAGTAGGTAATATGTTTTAAATTAGGTTCAGTTTTATTGGTAAATGTTTTGTTGCCATTATTTAGGTATAATAAATCCGGATGCATATAATCTGAACAAATGTAGAGATCAGGGAAACCATCTTTGTTAAAATCTCCTACACTGACACTATTCTTATATCCAAAATTATATAAGTTTGCTGCTTTAGTTTTTTCCACAAATTTTCCATCGATATTTTCATAAAAAAGGTCGGTCATCAGAATTCCTTTATTAACCTCTGCTGCTAACTTTTTTAAGTTTTTAGCTTTTCCATTTCTTTTTTCAGTAGGAGGATGGTTGGCAAGGTATAGGTCTAAATCACCATCTAAATCATAATCAAAAAAAGCAGATTGTACACTGAAATCTGTGCTGTTTAATCCATATTTTCCCGCTTCCTCCTCAAAGGTTCCATCCCCATTATTTATAAACAATCTATTTCTTAAATATTTTTCTTCACTGTAAGGTCCTGCTTTACAAACATAGATATCTAAAAAGCCGTCGGCATTGATATCGACCATATTTACGCCAAATGACCAGCCATAATTTTCTTTTGCAATTCCAGATTCTTCCGTTACATCCTTGAATTTAAAATCACCTATATTAAAATAAATTTTATCTTTTGATCCATTTCCAGCTAAATAAATATCAGGTAAACCATCATTATTTAAATCACCTAAAGCGACTCCACCGCCATTATAAATTTGTGGATAAGATTTATGGTTTTTGAATTCTGTTTCCTTAATGGTATTCACAAAGTCAATACCTGTTTTGTTATTATCTACTAGGGTTAAATAGGTTTCATTGGTATTGTTAGGATTTAATTTTTTAGAGATAGCTCTTTTTAAATCTTTTGCTTTTAACACGTTGGTTAGCGTGCTTTCTTTATTTTCTGATTCAGATTTACAAGCAATTAACAAGGTAATTGTCAAAAAAATAATAGATGGATATTTCATGATAATTATTTAAAAATCATTTGGGTTCTAAGGTATATATTTTAAAATTATTTTAATAATAATTATCTATAATTTATGGTTCCAAAAAAAGTATTTATTTGTATAAATTATCTTTTTTATGTGAACAAAAGATTATTTTTGAAGTCTTTTCTATCTTTACATTAAATTATTAAATATGAAGTCTCCTAATTGGATTACTCAAAAAAAATATACCGACATAACTTATAAAAAATGTAATGGAGTAGCAAGAATTGCATTCAATCGTCCAGATGTTCGTAATGCTTTTCGGCCAAAAACCACCAGTGAATTGTTGGATGCTTTTAATAATGCTCAAGAAGATACCGCTATTGGAGTAGTTATTCTGTCAGCTGAGGGGCCTTCCTCTAAAGATGGTGTTTATAGTTTTTGTAGTGGTGGAGATCAAAATGCAAGAGGTCATCAAGGGTATGTTGGAGATGATGGTTATCATCGACTTAATATTCTAGATTTACAACGAATGATTCGTTTTATGCCTAAGGCAGTAATTTGCGTAGTACCTGGCTGGGCAGTAGGTGGAGGTCATAGTCTTCATGTAGTATGTGATTTAACTTTGGCTAGTAAAGAACATGCTATATTTAAACAAACCGATGCAGATGTAACTAGTTTTGACGGGGGTTACGGAAGTGCTTATCTTGCAAAGATGGTTGGGCAGAAAAAGGCACGAGAGATATTTTTTCTTGGAAGAAATTACTCCGCTCAAGAAGCTTATGAAATGGGAATGGTCAATGCAGTTATTCCTCATGCCAACCTGGAAGATACTGCCTTTCAGTGGGCACAAGAGATATTAGCTAAATCACCGATTTCTATTAAAATGCTAAAATTTGCAATGAATCTTACTGATGATGGAATGGTAGGTCAGCAAGTATTTGCAGGTGAAGCAACACGTCTTGCCTACATGACCGATGAAGCAAAGGAAGGTCGAGATGCTTTTTTAGAAAAAAGAAAACCTAATTTTATAAAAAAATGGCTCCCTTAACGTTTTTTATAAAAAACACTTTTAAAATTAAAACCAAATATATTTTTTATTCAACCAATAAGTACTATTTATCGTAATTTTGGAAAATCATTTGGGCTTACTTCGTTCATCATTTCGTAAACTTTTTCAAATACATCTTCTACTTGCGGTTTTGAAAAATAATCGCCATCCGTACCGTATGCAGGACGATGTTGTTTGGCCGTCAAGGTTTGAGGTTTACTATCCAAGTATTGATAACCATTTTGCTCATCTAGTATGTATTGCATAATGTAAGATGAAGCACCTCCTGGCACATCTTCATCGATGACAAGGAGTCTATTTGTTTTTGCAACACTTTTTACTATATCATGATTTATATCTAAAGGTAACAGAGATTGAATATCTATAACCTCTGCATTTATTCCGACTTCTTGAAGTTCTAAAGAAGCTTCTTGAACTACACGTAAAGTACTTCCGTAGGAAACCAAGGTAATATCAGTTCCATTTTTAACAGTCTCAACAATTCCAATAGGTGTAGTTATTTCAGTTAAGTTGATAGGCATTTTTTCTTTCAGTCTATAACCGTTTAAACATTCAATAACAAGTGCAGGCTCGTCAGTTTTTAAAAGTGTATTATAAAATCCTACTGCTTTTGTCATATTTCTTGGGACTAGTATGTACATACCACGCAACAAATGAACTAATCCTCCCATTTGAGAACCGCTATGCCAAATACCCTCCAATCGATGGCCTCTTGTTCTAACAATTAATGGTGCCTTTTGCTTTCCGTTTGTTCGGTACCTAACTGTGGCTAAATCATCACTCATAATTTGCAAACAGTATAAGATATAGTCTAAATACTGAATTTCAGCTATTGGACGTAATCCTCTCATTGACATTCCAATTCCTTGCCCTAATATGGTTGCTTCTCTAATTCCAGTATCAGCAACACGAATTTCTCCAAATTTTTTCTGTAATCCCTCCAAGCCTTGGTTCACATCACCAATCGTTCCACTATCCTCACCAAATATAATTACTTCTGGATGTTTTGATAAAATAGCATCAAAATTATTTCTAAGTAAAATTCTAGCATCTACCTCTTCGGAATAGTCATTAAAGGCTGGTTTAATTTCTTCGACTGATGTTGCGTTTCCAGATGCTTCAGAATACAAATGAGCACTATATTTTGGATTTATTAATTCAAAATAATTTTCAAGCCAATCTTGTAATTGTTCTTTTTCAACTGAGTATTCACCAATCAAATAGCGAAGTGCTTTTCTTGCAGTACTTATAATTTCTCTTCGCAACGGTTCACTTTTAGATGCTAGTTCAGAGGAAATTGTATCTATAAATACCTTGTTCCTACTTTTTTCTGCTGCATTATTGATGAGTGTTATAGCTTCTTTTTGCTCTTTGATCTGAGGTTCTATATAAGATTTCCAAGCAGTGTTTTTTCCATTTCTTACTTCTTTTTTTATTGTTTTTTCAAGAATTGATAATTCTTCTTCTGTGGCTATGCTACTTTCAATGATCCACTCTCGCATTTTAATATTACAATCATGTTCTTTTTCCCACTTTAATCTATCTTCATTCTTATATCGCTCATGGGACCCACTTGTGGAATGCCCTTGTGGTTGAGTAAGTTCATTAACATGGATTAAAACAGGAACATGATCTTCTCTTGCTATTTTTGATGCTTTCTGATATGCTTCTATTAAATTTGGGTAATCCCATCCGTAAACTTTAATAATTTCATATCCATCAATATTTCCAGATCTTTCGAAACCTTTAAGAACATCAGAAATATTTTCTTTAGTGGTCTGATGTTTAGCATGAACAGATATTCCATAATCATCATCCCAAACACTAACTACCATAGGTATTTGTAGTACTCCTGCAGCATTAATAGATTCCCAAAATAAACCTTCGCTAGTACTTGCATTTCCTATAGTTCCCCACGCAACCTCATTTCCATTTGTAGTAAAATATGTAAAATTTTCCAGCCCTTTTTGATTCCTGTATATTTTTGAGGCTTGAGCTAAACCAACCAATCTAGGCATCTGTCCAGCTGTTGGAGAGATATCTGGACTGCTATTTTTTTGTTTAACCAGGTTTTTCCAGGAATTATCTTCATTCAAACTGTGTGTCGAAAAATGACCTCCCATTTGTCTTCCTGAGCTCATAGGATCGGCTTTATCATCTGTATGTGCATACAAACCTGCAAAAAATTGTTGGATGGTTAATTTGCCTATCGCCATCATAAAAGTTTGATCTCTGTAATAACCACTCCTCCAGTCACCATTTTTGAATGCCTTTGCCCAAGCAAGTTGAGGTACTTCCTTTCCATCTCCAAAAATCCCAAACTTAGCCTTTCCTGTTAAAACTTCTCTTCGACCAAGATAGCTGCATTCTCGACTTGTTACGGCAATTTTATAATCATTTAAAACTTCCTTCTTAAAATCTTCGAATGTTAATTTATTATTTGTTTCGGGGCTAGTGTGCATATTTTATTTCAACTTTATTTGATTACAAAAATAGTAAAAAACAGAATTTTATACAATTTTCATATATGTGTCAAAATAAATATCAATTCTTAAAATATTCTGCTTTTTAAAAGTCAAAAAATATGAATTTTTTATTTATTTAGTGTTTTGGTAAAATATTCAATAATATGAATTTTTTAAAAAAAATAGAGTACAACTAAAATCAACTTTATAAAACAATATTGTTTAATACCATTTTCTTGTAAACAAACCAAAAAGTGTTTTAAGGTCAAGTGTAACTATAAACCGTATCTTTTGATCGTATCTAGGTTGAGCTACTTCCCAACCAAGGTTTGAGTATACCGGAAAAAATAATTCAAAATAATCTTCTACTAAACTCAGACGTATCCCACTGTCATAAACAACTTTAGTTCCTTGGTTTTTATTATTTACCCAACCTAGATCACCATAAGCTTGGATCCATCTCCAAATGTTGGTACTTAGGTTAAGCGAAGTCAACCAAGTGTTTGAATATGCAGGTTGTAATTTTGATTTAAAACCGCCTTCAGCGATAATTAATTGTTGGCTAAATAAACCAGCAGCATCACTTCTTCCATAATAATTAAAATCAAATAAATAATCTGTGGGTCGGTCTAAAGCAAAACTAAAATAATCGTCATCTAGTTTAGTATTGTTTTTTATAAAGAAACCCGTAAACAGACGGATATCGATTTTACGATTATTATTAAATAATTTTCTATAGTTTAGAGTTGTTGAAATTTTGCTAAAATCAGCAGATACCTGATAATCAACAATGGCCTTATAATAATTAATTAAATTTGGATTGGAATATATATAATTGATGTCAAAAACACTATAATTAGGAGATTCTAGAGCTATGTTTGGATTTTTATCTCGGTCCACTGTAACATTCCTGATATTGATTATATGTTTTTTATTATTTCTTAAATCTTTACTATCTCTAAAGCCCACTGAAGCAAAAGGACTAAATCTTTTATAGAACAATCCACTGTCGTAGGAATAATAACTTCCCGAAAATCCAAGCCTATAGAAATATAAGTTTCCGAACTCAGGCATTTTTTTATACAATAAAGACCCACTACCAACCAATGTATTTGATTTTAGAGCCCACATAGGAGTTATTTTATATTGAAAAGGTTTTCTTAAAACAGCTTTGTTATAAAACATAGAACCTATTGTAATACCATCATAAATATTATAATTGTAAGCAGGCATTATAAAAAGCTGATTGTAACGCGGATCTTCTACATCCTTAAAAAGTCGAACCTGAAATGGTTTATTGGTAAGCCCTTTTATTTTCTTGTAATTATTTCTTTGATTTATTTCCGGAATTTCACCTTCAAAATTAACTACAATTCTTTTAATATTTTTAGCAGGCATTTTTACAGTAACCAATGAGTCAAAAGGATCAAGCCATTTCTTGAATACAATGTTTTGTTTATTGAGACCATAAATTGAAACAGGAAGGGTCGTATTTTTTTTGTGAACGATATTAATTTTTAAAGAATCTTCTGAAGACACTAGATTTTTTAATTTAAAGTCAATGCTACTCCGATTATCAATATAATCTTTAAAAAACCAGTCAATTGGCTTGTCAGTATTTCTTTGTAAATATTTTTTAAAATCTAAAGCTGTAATTGGGCTTAGTTTATTTTCTGCATAAAACTCTTTAATTGATTTTAATACAGGTTTTTTTCCAATATATGCGGAAAGATAAAACAATCCGGTACCAGCGTGATAGTCACTAGCGATATCTTTATTAAATTTTAGTAGTGAATCTTTAGGGACTGTATTTTTTTGATGAAGGTTATACTTCGCCATATTCATATATAGAAAAGAATACTGTTCATTAAAGTCTAATTCGGAGGCATGAAAAATTTTTAATATCCAAAGATTACTCAAATTACCCATTAGTTTCATAGTTGGATAATAGGTTTCTATATAATGAATCATTAAATAAACTTGAAATGCGCCAATTAGCCAATGATCTTTCCGAAGATTAACGGAAAGGGTGTTTTCGAGGTAGGTTCGAGTCATTATTTTTAACATTTCAATATTATACTCAAAACCTTCGGGGAAGGGGCTAATAAACTCAGGTAATAGGTTTAAACCATAAACAGGATTACGTTCATAGTCTATTTCGCTAATGATCATTTTATCATAGGGATACTCCCCTAAATTTTGATCTAAAAAATAAGTGATCCGGTCAATTATTAATGCCTGTGATATTGACGATATGTTTTTGTGACTATGATTTGTTGAAACAATAAATTTATCGGTTTTTAATATTTGATAGTTAGAAACTTTTAAAAATTGTAATTTTACGTTCATTCTGTGTTCGCCCTCTAGTTGAGTTACCTTTATTTTGTCATCAATACTTTCTGATACTAAATTTAAATCGGTGATTAATTGATAATGTTCTGGATATTTAAACTTAATTTTAAAAGTACTAGGAGCGAGGTATAAATCATTTAAATCTTTATTGCTATATATCTGCCATTTTTTGTCGAATACCGCTGGTGATAAATACCAGTACCTGACTTTAACAGCTCCATTTTTAGAAATACCATAACGCGTGAATTTATCATTGGGTAAAATAATTTTGTATTCTAATTTTAGAATATATTCTTCACCAGGCAATAATTTTTTGTCTAGTTCTACTTTAATAATATCCAATTGACTGAGCCTTTTCCAATCCAAAGATTTATTAATACTGTTATCGATTTTAATAATTTGAGTATATCCTCTATTTTTATTATTCTCAAAATGGAAAGAAGCTTGATAATTTTCAGCAAATCTTTTTGCAAGCGGAGTATTTTTAGTTGAAAAACTATTGGCCCAATCGTTTAAATATATTTCATTTAAGGTTGAATCAGAATTATTTTCATAAATTAATTCTTGTTCAATTACTATAGATTTTGATTCGGGTAAAAGAGATGCATTAATGTTAATTTGATGCTGTGCTTGAATCTGCGTAACAATTAAAAAAAACACAAATGATATGTATTTTTTTAAGTACAATTATATTTTTAAGAATTTTTGAATTCCGTCTAATTCACTAGAAATTATGAAATACAACCCACTTTCTAGATCTGATGTATTAATTTGAATAGTCTCATTATTATTTGTAATCACTGTTTTTACTTTTTGCCCCAACATATTGAATATGTTAATAGATATTTTACTTTGTATTGAGTTTTGTATTTCCAATGTTAGATTGTCAGTTACCAGTGTATTGTAAATTTTTAAATCTTTATCAAATGAAAAATCTTGATTTTTCAGTATGAATTCTTTAGTAGTTTCTAATTTCATTATAACAGGAAGGTGATCACTCATACTATACAATTGGTTTCTTAATGTCTGACTATATTCGCCTATGCAGATCTCATCACTAATGTCTAAATTATAACAATTTGCATTATTTCCTAAAGCTTTGTAGCTATCTGGAACATAATAAATGTTTTGATTAGTGATCATGTTTTCAGAAATTGTAATGAAATCAAATCGATCGTCAAGACCTCCACCTGCACCACCATTTGGACCTGAAACCAATCGCGTACTTTGAGTGTGAATATCTTGAAAATTTTCATTATTGTGCCAAGTACCAGGGGTATTTATTGGATCTAACATTACAATAGCATTGTTTGTATCTATAATTTCTTGATATGCAGGCTCTTCAGATGTATATAAGTTAAAATCACCTGCGAACAATACAAAAGAACTAGAATCTAAATTTTCTAAATCATCTGTGAACTCGTTTACCATTTCCAAACGAAGATTTTCATTGGAAGATCCTTGACTAGATTTTAAATGAGCAACATAAATATAAATTAATATTGGATCGGATGCTTGATCTATGGTGTTTAATTTTAATACATACTTATTAATATCTCTTAATGGGGTTAGTAATATTTCAGATGATTCTAATAAAAACTTATCGTTTCTGTAGTATAACAATTGTTGTAAACTATTACTTCCAGATTGATTAGCAACAAATTCGGCACGAGAGTAATTATCTGTATTATAATTTAGAGAAATATTTAAAATTTCATCGGCACCTCTTTCATTTTGTAGTTCACAGACTAGAAATAAATCAGGTTTAAAATCTGTGAAAATATTTCTTAATATTACTGAGCGTCCACCTGGAGAAGCCTCTGGAAAATTTAGTAAATTATAAAACATTACATTGATTGTTTCCTGCGCAAAAGAATTGAAGCTAAAAATAGCTACAGCTGCATATATAATAAATTTCATAGGGTGGGGATAGTATACTATTTTTTAAAAATTAGGTTCTAAATTATATTTTTCGTAAAAATCATTTAGGATTTCAATAACTTCATCTTCTGTATCAACAATATTTAGTAGATATAAATCTTCTTTACTAATATTGTTATGAGAATCAAGAAGAGTTTCTTTTATCCAATCAACTAGACCACTCCAAAATTTCTTTCCAACTAGAATAATTGGAAATTTTCCAATTTTGTGAGTTTGTATTAAAGTTATTGCTTCAAAAAGTTCATCTAAGGTTCCGAACCCTCCGGGCATTACAATAAATCCTTGAGAGTATTTTACAAACATTACCTTTCTTACAAAAAAATAATCAAAGTCAATACTTTTATCACTATCTATGTAAGGATTGTCGTGTTGTTCAAAAGGTAACTCTATATTTAATCCAACTGAGGTTCCTCCAGCATTATAAGCTCCTTTATTTGCTGCCTCCATAATTCCTGGACCACCACCAGTGATGACTCCATATCCATTGTCAGATAATTTTTTTGCTATATTAACAGCTAATTGATAATACATATCAGCTGGCTTGGTTCTTGCAGAACCAAAAATAGATACGCATGGACCAATTTTACTTAACTTTTCATACCCATTCACAAATTCTCCCATAATTTTGAAAATAGCCCAAGAGTCATTTGTTTTAACTTCATTCCAATTTTTTGGATTTCTTTCTTTTTTCATAGTTGTATTATGTTTTTAATGTAAGCAAAACTCTATTATGGATTGTTTTGCTAATTTAATTCTTTTTTCAGAAAACGGGCTGTGTGGCTTTTCTTAACTTTTACTATTTCTTCAGGTGTTCCTTTTGCTAATACTTGTCCACCGCTTTTCCCTCCCTCTGGACCAATGTCAATGATGTAATCTACTGTTTTAATAACATCTAAATTATGCTCTATAATAACTACCGTATTTCCTTTATCAACAATTTTATTTAGTACATTAAGTAAAACTCTAATATCCTCAAAATGCAGACCTGTTGTTGGTTCGTCTAAAATATAAAAGGTATTTCCCGTATCTCTTTTTGACAATTCTGTTGCTAATTTAATCCGCTGTGCCTCTCCTCCAGAAAGTGTGGTTGACTGTTGTCCCAAGGTAATATAACCCAGACCCACATCTTCTATTGTTTTTAATTTTCTATATATTTTTGGAATATTTTCAAACAAAGGACAAGCTTCTTCAATCGTCATATCAAGCACATCATAAATAGATTTTCCTTTGTATTTAATCTCTAATGTTTCTCGATTAAATCGTTTTCCTTGGCATGTTTCGCATTCTACATAAACATCGGGTAAAAAATTCATTTCAATTACTCGTAAACCTCCACCTTTACAAGTTTCGCAACGCCCGCCAGTTACATTAAAGCTAAATCGGCCTGGTTTATAACCACGAATCATAGCTTCAGGAACCTTTGAAAAAAGATTTCTTATTTCAGCGAATACACCTGTATAGGTGGCAGGGTTTGATCGAGGTGTTCTGCCGATTGGAGATTGATTGATATCGATTACTTTATCGATATGTTTTAAGCCGTCTATTTTATGGTATGGCATGGGTCTTTTTACACCATTAAAAAAATAGGCATTTAGAATGGGGTAGAGGGTTTCATTAATTAATGTTGATTTTCCGCTTCCAGATACTCCAGTTATTCCAACCATTTTACCTAAAGGTATTTCTATGGATACATTTTTAAGATTATGCCCTGTGGCTCCTGATAGCTTTAATTTTTTGCCATTTCCCTTTCTTCTTTTTGACGGAATAGTAATTTCTTTTCTGCCATTTAAATAATCAGAAGTTAATGTTTGATGTTTCAATATTTCTTTTGGTGTCCCTTTAGAATCAATGACACCTCCGTGTTTTCCTGCAGCGGGGCCAATATCGATGACATAATCAGCAGCTTCTATCATTTCTTTATCGTGTTCTACGACAATTACGGAGTTTCCAATATTTTTTAGTTTTATAAGCGAATCGATTAACTTTTCGTTATCTCGTTGATGAAGGCCAATACTGGGTTCATCGAGTATGTATAAAACTCCGACCAATTGAGATCCTATTTGAGTTGCTAACCGAATTCGTTGGGCTTCTCCACCAGAAAGCGACTTTGAACTTCTGTCTAAGGTTAAATAAGTAAGACCAACATCGATTAAAAATTGTAATCGAGTTTTTATTTCTTTAATGATTTCTTCCCCAATTTTAATTTGAGTTTTTGATAAATTAGACTTCAAAACATGGAACCAATCTGCTAAATCTAATATGTCCATTTGTGCAAGCTCCGATATGCTTTTGCCATTTACTTTAAAATAACGCGATTCTTTCCTGAGTCTTGAACTCTTACAATCGTTACAGTTGGTATGATCCATAAAATCTTTAGCCCATCTTTTTAAAGATTTAGATTCATTATCTTCAAAAGTATTTTTTATAAAATTAGCGATTCCCTCAAATTCTATTTTGTAGTTTCTTGTAATCCCTAGTGTTTTAGATGCTACCTCAAACTTCTCATTGGAGCCATATAGAATAACATTAATAGCTTCTTTTGGGATTTTTTTAAAAGGATCTGACAACTTGAAGTTATAGCGTTGAGCAATAAGTTCTAACTGTTTAAAAATCCAAGTTTGTTTCTGAGATCCTTGTGGTGCAAGTGCACCTTGAGCAATAGAAATAGACTGGTCAGGAACAATTTTGTTAATATTCACTTCATATAATTTTCCTAACCC
>MDTC01136977.1_pt1 | contig 14281 bp, 13 predicted proteins | sample 811181 | NCBI WGS metagenome assembly MDTC01 (sample SAMN05326644, study PRJNA326480) | marine metagenome | isolation source: seawater | place: Pacific Ocean: North | collected 2011 | reverse complement strand
GCCGCCGAGGCCGCCGGCCAGGAAGTACTGGTTCGAGTTGGCCTCGCCGCCGGTCGGCGAAGAGAGCACGATGAAAAGCGAGGCCATGCCGGCATCGGCCTGCACCCGATCGGGCAGCGCTTCGGCCAGCGCCCCCATGACCAGGGGCACGATGAACCAGCCCACGGAATGCCGCCCGCCGGTCGGCGACGGCCTGATGGCATTGAGGATGCAGCCTTTTGGCGCCGTCACCGTGACCGGGTTGGTGGCGCCCTGGTTGTTGGGGATCGAGGGCGTGGTCAGGCACTTGATGATGTAGGTGGTGAACGAAGTGGTGTAGCAGACCGGCACGTTGATGGCGAAGGGCACGGCATCGCTGGTGCCGGTGAAGTCGACGGTGACGTGGTCGTCCTCGACGATCACGGTGCAGGCCAGTTTGGCAGTATCGCCGACGGTTTCGATTTCGACCTCGTTCTTATAGCGGCCGTCAGGGATGGCCGCGATCTCCCTGCGGATGGCTTGCTCCGACTGGCTGATCACACCTTCAGCCAGGGCCTCCAGGTCGCCGAGCCCGTATTCGGTCATCAGTTCGCCGATCAGGCGCTCGCCGACAGTGCAGCCCGAGACGTTGGCCAGGATGTCGCCGAAGACCTGTTCCGGCACCCGGACATTGATGGCGATCAGGTCGTGGAGCTTTTCGTCGGGCACGCCGGCCTCGTAGAGCTTGCAGATCGGCAGCACCAGGCCCTCCTCGTAGACCTCGCGGTTGTGGGCCGACAGGCCGACGCCGCCGATGTCGGGCAGGTGTGTGATGGTCATGACGAAGCCGACCAGGCGGCCGTCGACAAAGGCCGGCCGGGTGACGCAGATATCGGGCGTATGACCGGTGCCGAGCCAGGGATCGTTGGTCACCACGACGTCGCCGGGCTGCCAGGTGTGGGATGGGAATTTGGCCAGCATCTGTTGCATGCTCAGTGGTGCCGTGCCAATGAAGGCCGGCATCGAAAGCGTCGCCTGGGCCAGGGCCCGGCCCTCGGCGTCGAAGACGACGCAGGCCAAGTCCCAGGCCTCGCGCACACCGACCGAAAAGGCGGTGCGCACGATGGACAGCAGGATCTCGTCGGTGATCGCCGTCAGGCGGTCCCACATGATACCGAGATCGACAGCATCAATGGTTTTCATGCCGCGTCCTCCCCGCCGGCGATGGTGACAATCAGATTGCCGTGCCCGTCGACTTCGATCCGGTCACCCTGGCCGATGACACAGGTCGATTCGCGTTCCTCCACCAACGCCGGTCCAACGAAGCCATCGCCCGCATTCAGGGCGTAGCGGTCGTAGACCGGGCAATCGACGAAGGCGCCTTGGTCGGGGACGAAGGCGCTGCGCGTGCCCTTGACGGCCTGGTCGCCGGCGGCCCCGACATCCAGGGTATAGGAGCCGGTTCCCAAGGGCGCCGGGCCCGACACTTCGGCCTTCCAGTTGACGATCTCGACGGCCTCGGTGGGAAAGCTCTTGGAGAAGACCTGCTCGTAGACCTCGATGAAGAGGGCCGGGACGCGCTCGACCAGCGCCGCTGGGTCGCCTTCGGGCAGCGTCACCTCGAGCTCATAGCCCTGGCCCCGGTAGCGCATGTCGAAGCGCCTCACCACGCTGAGTTCGGTGCGATCGAGGCCGGTCGAGGCCAGATGCAGCGCCGCCTCGTCGAACAGGGCCTCGAAGCGCTGGCCCAGCACCGCCGCTGTGAGATCGTCGAGCGCCATGCGCTCCGACTTGAGAATCTCGAAGGAGAGCGGGCTGGCCAATAGGCCGACTGCCGACATCACGCCCATGGCCACCGGCAGCACCACCACCGGCACCCGCAGCTTGCGGGCGACGCGGCAGGCGTGGGCCGGGCCGGAGCCGCCGAACGCCACCATGGCCGAGGCCCGGTAGTCGAAGCCGCGCTCCGAGGCGTGGTTGCGGAAAGCCCGGGCCACGTCCTCGTTGGCCGATTCGTGCATGCCCCAAGCCGCCCGCTCGGCGGTGATTGACAGCGGCCGGCCGATACCGTGGTCGATGGCCGTCACCGCGGCGGTACGGTCGAGGACCATTTCGCCGCCCAGGAAGAACCCGGCGTCGAGGTAACCGAGCACCAAGTTGGCGTCCGACAGCGTCGGGCGTTCGCCGCCCAGACCGTAGCAGGCCGGGCCGGGATCAGCACCGGCGCTCAGGGGGCCGACCTGTATGGTGCCGCGGGCCTCAAGCTCGGCGATGGAGCCGCCGCCCGAGCCGATTTCGATCAGGTCGATGACCGGAATCTTGGCCGGCAGGCCGCTGCCCATGCGGAACTCGTGGACCCGGGCAACCTCCATCTCGTAGCGTTTGAGGGGATTGCCGGTGCGCACCAGGGCGCCCTTGGCCGTGGTACCACCCATGTCGTAGGCCAGTAGGTCGGGGCGTTCGAGCTGGCGGCCCAGGGCGGCCGACTGCAGAACCCCGGCGGCCGGGCCCGACTCGAGCATGCGCACGGGGTATTGCCGGGCGGTATCCGGCGTCACCGTGCCGCCGGACGACGACATGATGTAGAAGGATCCAGCGAAGCCGAGCGCTGCCAGGCCCGACTCCAGGCTGTTGAGGTAGCGATCGAACATGGGGCCGGTGAAGGCGTTCATGGTGGTCGTTGTCCAGCGCTCGTACTCGCGTAGGAAGGGGAAGACGTCGGCCGAGGTCGAGACGTAGAGGTCGGGGACCTCGCGGGCCGCGATCTCCGCCACCTTCTTCTCGTGGGCCGGATTGGTTGGGCTATTGATGAAGCCGACGGCCAGGGCCTCCATGCCATGGTCGTCGACGAGGCCCCGGACCGCCGCCGTCACCTCGTCGTCGTCCAGTGGCCGGTCGATGCTGCCGTCGGCGCGAACCCGTTCATCGATCTCGACCCTGAGCGCCCGCGGCACCAGCGGTTCGGGATAAGTGATGGTCAGGTCGTACATATCGTAGCGGCGTTCGCGGGCGATATCGAGGACGTCGGAAAAGCCCTTGGTGCACAGGAAGCCGGTCACCGCCCCGCGCTGTTCGATGACCGCGTTGGTGACCAGGGTGGTACCGTGGACGATGGTGTCGACCTCGGCCATGGCGACACCCGACTTCTCAAGCAGGATCGGCAGGCCCGACAGCACCGACCGCGCCGGTTCGGCCGGTGTCGTCAGTTGCTTGTGGATGACGAGGCGGCTATCGGCCTCCGCCAATAGGGCAAAATCGGTGAAGGTGCCGCCGATGTCGATGCCGATGCGGTAGCTCATGGCGTTCCCGTTTGCTTGGTATCGCGGGCGTCCTTGTAGCGCGCCCAGGGGATGTAGACCCTGGGGCCGTGGCGCACAAGCCAGTGGGCCGCCATCGGCTTAACCGGGTCGAGCGGCAGGGGCAGGGGATCGCCGCGTTCGAGCACGAGATCAGACAGCACTCGCCCCAACGCCAGGGTCAGCGCAATGCCGCGGCCGTTGAAGCCGAGTGCCGCGACGAGGCCCGGCGCCAGGCGGTGGAGCCGGGGCAGAAAATCGCCGGTCAGCGCCGCCCGCCCCGACCAGATGTAGGCGGTCGGCGGCAGGGTCTCGATCTCCAGGAGGCGGCGAAGCTGGCGCCGGACGAGCCTGTCCATGCGCGCCGTGGCGGCGATCGGCAGGGTGGCCAGGCCGGCGCTGATCAGCCGGTTATCGCCGTCGAAACGGAAAGAAAAAGGGAGCGCCCGGGTATCGGTGGCGGCCTGGCGGCCCGGCAGCAGGCGGTCCGCCGTCGCCCGATCGACAGGTTTAGTGGCCAACTGGTGGATGACCAGCGGCATGATGGTACGCTCGAGACCGGGCCAGAGATCGCCGACGTGGGCGTTGGTGGCCAGTACCACCCGGGCTGCCGATACCGCCCCCCCAGGCGTTTGCAGCCGCCAGCCGGCATCGGTCTCGATGAGCCCGGAGACCGGTGTTCCCTCGTAGAGGGTGGCGCCCTGGGCTTCGGCCAGGGCGGCCAGCCCGAGCACCAGTTTGACGGGGTGGATCTGGCCCCCGGATGGGTCGAGCAACGCCCCGGCGAAGCATCGCGTCCCTGTCACCTCAGCCACCTCGTGGCGGTCGAGCAGGTGCACCGGCTTGCCGCGTTCTTGCCACTGCTCGACCCGGCGCTTGAGCGCCGGAAGGGCGGCCGGGGCATGGGCGGGCTGGAGAAAGCCGGTCTGCTGGGCCCCGCAGTCGGCACCGGTCCGGGCGGCAAGCTCGAAGACGACGTTGCCGGCGCCAGCGATCAGTTCCACCAACCGAGTGCCCTGGTCCTCTCCCAGGCGGTGAAGGATGTCGTCGGGATCGCCGCGGGCCAGCATCGGCGCCACCACACCGGCATTGCGGCCGGACGCCCCCCAGGCCAGTGGCCCACACTCGAGAAGAGCCACCGAATGTCCGGCGTCGGCCAGGTGAAGGGTGGTGGCAAGCCCCGTGAATCCCCCGCCGATGACCGCCACGTCGACGGCGATGTCGTCCTCCAGCACTGGACGGTCGGGGACCGGCGGTGCGGTGGCGTACCAAAGCACGTCGGAAGGGCGCTCGATCATCGATCAGACGGGGTTGGGAGCTTTGTGGAGCGGGACGTCGAAGGACGGTATTCTGTCGTAAACTCGGTGCCAAGGAAAGCCCCAAAAAGGGTTGGCCGTGGGTCGGAGGCAATGAAGACTTGCGCCTCCCGCCGTTCGGACCCAGTCTGGCGCCGCCGCGACAAAAAAAACCGATGGAGGAATATCCCGATGGCCGAGGTCCAACGCTTCGAGATAGAGCCGGGTTACACCGTCTCCCGACTTCTCAAGGGTGGCTGGCACCTAGCCGGCGGGCACGGCAACATCGACCACAACCAAGCCATCAAAGACATGGCCAGCTTCGTCGAGGCCGGCATCACCACCTTCGACTGCGCCGACCACTACACCGGCGTGGAGGAGATGATCGGCGACTTTCGCGCCGCCCATCCCTCGCTGGCGCCCCTGGTTCAGGTCCACACCAAGTTCGTTCCCGACTACGACAGTCTGGGTTCGGTCGACCGGGCCTATGTCGAAAGCATCATCGACCGGTCGCTGAAACGACTTCGGGTCGAGCGCCTTGACCTGGTGCAATACTACTGGTGGGATCCCGATGGCACGCCCGGCTATGTCGAGGCGGCCCTGGTTCTCGAAGACCTCCGGAAGGCCGGCAAGATCGCCCGCATCGGCGTCTCCAACTTCAGCGTGCGCCAGCTTCGCGCCATCGTCGAGGCGGGCGTTCCGGTCGCCACCAATCAGCCCCAGTATTCGCCGATCGACCTGCGCCCCGAGAAGGAAATGGTGACCTACAGCCAGGGGCACGGCATCCACCAGCTTTGCTACGGTACCTTGGCCGGCGGCTTCTTCGCTGAACGCTGGCTGGGGGCCAAGGAACCGAACGAGCCCTTGGAAAACCGCTCGCTGACCAAATACAAACTGATCATCGAGGATTTCGGCGGCTGGGGGCTCTTCCAGTACCTGCTGGCTGTCCTCAAAGCCGTTGCCGACCGCCAGGAGGCCACCATCGGCCAAGTGGCGCTGCGTTGGATCCTCGATCGCCCCGGGGTTGCCGGCGCCATCGTCGGCGCCACCTCGACGCGCCACCTGGCGGAAAACCTCAAGGTCTTCGATGTCGCGCTGCCCCCCGCCGATCGGGCCGAGATCGCCGCCATGCTCGATCGCAGTTCTGGCCTCGAGGGTGACTGCTATGATCTCGAGCGTGACAAGACTGGCCGCCACGGCAATATCATGCGCTACAACCAGAACCAAGGCCGGGTCTGAACCGGGCCCGGCGACTAGGAGCGACGACCATGGCCGATGACGAATTCACGCTCTACGACCTCAAGGTCGAATGGGTGACCGGCGACCGGCCCTGCTGGTGCGGTGCCCAGGAGGGCGATCATTTCACGCTCAGGGGCGAACACATCCACATGCCGTCGGGTACCAAATGGTCGCTCTACACCCTGGCCTCGCTACTGCCGCTGTTGCCGGCCAAGCAGCGCCCGACAGACGACAACGACTGGATGAGTACCGACGCTGAGGTCGCCTGTCCCGATCCCAACTGCGGCTCGCGGTTTCGCATCAGCCGCATCGGCAGTACGACCTTCCGCCACTCTGAAACCACGGCGGTGCAGCTGACCAAACCCGGGGGGGGGCAATGACTGAGGTCGAGCGTACGAACCTTTCCACCGGCCAGACGGTGTCCCGTCTTCTCAAGGGCGGCTGGCACCTGGCCGGCAGGCACGGCGACATCGACCGGGACCAGGCAATCAGGGACATGGCCGCTTTCGTCGAGGCCGGCATCACCACCTTCGACTGCGCCGACCACTACACCGGCGTCGAGGAGATGATAGGCGAGTTTCGCAGCCGCTACCCGTCGCTGGCTGGAGAGCTCGAGATCCACACCAAGGTGGTGCCGGACTACGACCGGCTGGGCTCGGTCGACCGGGCCTATGTCGAGGGTATCGTCGACCGCTCGTTGGCGCGCCTCGGCGTCGAACGCCTCGATCACCTTCAGTTCTATTGGTGGGACCCCGACGGGACACCCGGCTATATCGATGCGGCACTGATCCTTAGGGACCTTCAGGCGACCGGCAAGATAGCTTCGCTCGGGGTGACCAACTTCAACATGCGTCAGCTCCGAGCCCTCGTCGAGGCCGGGTTTCCCGCAGTCAGCAACGTGTTGCAGTATTCGCCCCTCGACCTCAGGCCGGAGAAAGAGATGGCGGCGTTCTGCCGGCGGCAGGGTATCGCGCTGCTCTGTTACGGCACCCTGGCCGGCGGCTTCTTCGACGACCGCTGGCTCGGGGAGGAGGAGCCAATAGGCCCCTTCGAGAACCGCTCCCTGATCAAGTACAAGCTGATCATCGAGGATTTCGGCGGCTGGGGGCTCTTCCAGGACCTGCTGGCGAGCCTCAAGGCCGTTGCCGAGCGTCACGGCGCCACCATCGGCCAGGTCGTTCTCCGCTGGATCCTCGATCGCTCCGGGGTCGCCGGCGCCATCATCGGCGCCACCTCGACGCGCCACCTGGCCGAAAACCTGGGCGTCTTCGGGATCGCGCTCACGTCGGCCGACAGGGCCGAGATTGCAGCCGCGCTCGACCGGGGTCCGGGCCTCGAGGGAGATTGCTACGACCTCGAGCGCGACAAGACCGGCCGCCACGGCCGCATCATGCGCTACAACCAGAACCAAGACCGGGTTTAGCCCGTCAGGTTGCCGCCTTGGCGGCCAGACTTTGCTGGATCAGGCGATGGAAGGGCCCGTCGGGATCCCGTTCGAGTTCGCTGACCTCGCCCTCGGGACCCCGGCGACGTGCCGTCGTGGCCTCGATGGCGGCCTGTTCGGCATGGTCGAGGATCAAATCGAACACGCGCAGCAAATCCCCAATGCGGGAGGAGCTGGAGGCGCCGACCAGGGCGGCCGAGAGACCGGGTCGATCAAGAAGCCAGCGAAGCGCCACCTGGACGATGGAGAAACCCCGCCGCCTGGCGATCTCATCGAGGACACCGAGTAAGCCCTGATGGAGGGCCCAGCCGCCGAAGGCCTCGATCATGAAGCGGTACTCGCGACTGAAGTCGTCGCCTTCCCCTCCCGGCCCGGGGTTGGGGCGGCCGAGCCAGCGTTCGGTCAGGAAACCACCAGCTAACGGCCCGTAGGCAAAGAGCACGACACTGTGCCGCTGGCAGAGGGCAGCGAGGCTCTTCTCCGGGCGAGTGTCGATCAGGGAATACTGGACCTGGTTGCTGGCGATCGGGAGGCCGACCTCGAGGAGCGGTGCGAGTGTATCGGGCCCGAAGTTGGTGACGCCGATCCGGTCGATCTTGCCCTCGGCGGCGAGTTTGGCCATTTGCTCCAAGGTCTGGGACCAGCCGGGCACATCGAAGCGCCACCACTGGAGTTGGAGGAGATCGAGGCGATCGACGCCAAGCTCTTCAAGCGCCCGATCAATGGCCGCCGTCACCTGCTTGGCGCTGGGTCGGCCGTCACTCAGATCGGGGCTGTAGCGGGTGTGAAACCTAAGGGCCTCGGGATCGCCGCCCCGCGCGGCCCAGGCCGCGCGAAAGCGCCCCAGCAGGGCTTCGTGCCCGGGGTAGGCATCGGCCGTCTCGAAGGCCCGCATGCCGGCCTCGGCACAGCCCAGGAGGTGTGCGAGCGCAGTTTCGCCGTCGCCGGCCCGGGTTTGCCAGCCGCCAAGGATGAGACGGGGTATGGGGGTCCCGTCAGCCATCTCGATGGTGTCCATGCCCCTCCAACGGGCCGGGATTCGGCCGTTTTCAGAGGTGCCGAGCCAACAGCCGCCCGTACCCCTCGATGGGGCCGAGACCGAGGGCTCGGGCGGCGGTCCAGAAGGTAGCTTGATTACTGCTGACCACGGGCTTTTGGTGGCGGTCCTCGAGTTCCTCAATGAGGCCGAGTGCTGGCAGGTCGGTGCAACTGACGAACAGGGTATCGATGCCTTCGCCGTCGACCTCGTCGACGATGGCCCGGATCTCGTCGTCGCTGATGGTGTTGACCTCGGCGCCACCGCGCCGGTTCATGCCGGTGATCCCGGCGACGTCGAAACCGGCCTTGGCGAAGAACGCGCGTTCGGCCTCGAAAACCCATTCGATATAGGGCGTGGCGATGCCGATGCGGCCCGCCTTCAGGGTCTTCAGGGCATCGGTCACCGCCGTCGCCGTCGTTATCGCGGGAACGCCGGCGCTCTCGGCGATGGCCTCGGCGATCACGGCGTCCGACCCTTCACCCTTGAAGAAGCTGGCCGAGGTACAGGCGAAAGTGATGACGCCGACGCCGGCCTTGGCCAATGTCGTTCCCAACCTTGGGGCATCGTCGATCATCTGCTGAAATTGTTCGGCAAGGCTCCGTGTCTGGTCGACGTCGGCACGCGCAAAATGGACGCCGGCATCGGCCGGGCAGAGGGTGATGAAATCGTCCTCCGCGATCACGTTGATGGCCGGCACGATGCAGCCAAGGCGTTTTTGTTTGCGCATCTCCATCTCGAAAAAGGAAGGGACCGGCCAGCAGTGCCGGCCGGTCACCCAAAACGTCGGTTAGGCTTTAGATTCGGCCTTTTATTTGTTGGCCATTGCCTTGACCTTGGCCACATCTTGCAGGCTGATGCTCATGGCGTCGACGAACTCGCCGCCGCGAAATTGCATGCCGACGAAGGGCAACGCGACGTCACCGTAGGCGTCGAAGTTGATCGGGCCGGTGGCGCCGACGTAGCGGATTTTCTTGCCCGCCTTGAGTAGCGTGATGGCCTTCTTTAGGCCCTCGACTCCGGCGTAGACGGCTTCGCCCTCGGTGCCGGTGATGTTACGGATAATGTTGGCCAGGGTTCCACCCTTGATGTCCTTGCCGCCCATGTCCGCGGCCACCATGGCGAGCGAAATGAGAACGCCCGAATCATAGCCCGAAGTTCGGCCCGGGCCCTTGGGGCTCAGGTCGAAGCGCTTCTGGTAGTCGGCTTCCATGGTTTTGACGGAGGGCGTGTCGGGGGTGCCCGGGCTGATGAACCAGCCGTCCTTCAGGAGATCGGCACCGATTTTCTCGACAAACGCCGAATCGTTCATGCCTTGCGGGAACACATACTTCTCCGGGCCGCCGAAGCGGATCCACTCGCGTACCTGCTTGATGCCGTCCTGCGGCTGGGACAAGAGGTAAAGGCTGTCCACGCCGCCTTCCATGGCCTTGTTAACCTCCGAACGGTAGGAGGGCTGGTCAGGATTGAACGGCACAACGTTGCCGATCTTGCCGCCCAGCGCTTTGAAGGCGCGGATGAACTCGGCCTGGTTGTTCTTACCCCAGTCGTTGTTGAGGTAAATGATGCCGACGTGGCGCAGGCCGACGTCCCAGGCCATCTTGGCGGTAGCCACGGCCTGCAGCGAATCGGCCGGCAGGGTGCGGAAGAAAAGCCCTTTGGTCTTGCCTTCCCGGCCCATGTTGGTGAAGGTAGAAGAGGTCGAGGCAGTGGCCACGAGGACGACGTTCTTCTCCACCGTGACCGAGGTCAGGAGCGGCGCCGTGATACCCGAGGAAATGGGGCCGACCAAGGCCGTTACGCCTTCCAGGTCGATGAGCTTGCGCGCCGCATCGACGGCCACCGAGGCTTGGGTCTGCGAATCGCGAACGTCGTAGACCAGGCCGCAGCCGACACCGAGCGCCTTGCGGGCCGCGTTGACCTGTTCGACACCAAGCTGCGCGGCCTTCGAAATTGGCACGCCGAACGCGCCGTAAGATCCGGTCAGTGACAATACCGAGCCAACCTTATGCGTGCAGGCCGCCTGAGCGCCACTCATGGGCCCCGCGGCGACGGCGAGCAACGCACCGGTCGCGGCAAACGCCAACATATATCTAGTGAACTTCATGATCACCTCCCTCATTTTCAGAATATTTTTTTCACATTTGACTCACTATACAAAAAATGAAATAGCAAACGCTATCACAATACGTTACACCGGTCAGTCAGAGAAACCCACTTTGCGCCACCTGACAAGGTGGCCGAAGGCGGGAGGCGATGCTTAAAATCGAGGGGTTGGTCAAGGAGTTCGGCGGCTTGCATGCCGTGGACGACGTCACCTTCGAGGTGTGCCGGGGCACCATCACGGGACTGATCGGCCCCAACGGCGCCGGCAAGACCACGACCTTCAACACCGTCGCTGGCGTTTACAAACCGACTGCCGGCCGCATCGTCTTCGATGGCCAGGACATTACCGGACACCATTCCTACGAGACATTTCGCCGCGGCTTGGTGCGGACGTTCCAGATTCCCAGACCGTTCGGGGAGATGACGGTGCTCGAGAATCTGATGGTGGTGCCGATGGGGCAAGTCGGCGAGAGCTTCTGGAACAATTGGTTTCGCAACGGCGCGGTTTGGCGGCAGGAACGGCAGATCCGCGACCAGGCGATCGAGATTCTGGAGTTCCTCAATCTGGTTCATCTCGGCGAGGAAGCCGCCAACAACCTCTCCGGGGGGCAGCAGAAGCTTCTCGAACTGGGCCGGGCCTTGATGTCGGAGCCCAAGATGATCCTGCTCGACGAACCCGGAGCCGGTGTCAACCCGACGCTGTTGGGCGAGATCGTCGAACGCATTTCGGTGCTCAACCAACGCGGCATCACCTTCCTGATCATCGAACACAACATGGACTTGGTGATGACGCTTTGCGATCCCATTCTGGTGATGGCCAATGGGGCGCTGTTGATGGAAGGAACCGCTGACGAGGTCCAGAGCGACGAGCGGGTGCTCGAGGCTTTCCTCGGCGGGACGGCGGCGTAGGGATCGGGGGTCGCCAATGGACGCCTCCAACACCGTTCTCTCGGTTCGTGATCTGGTGGCCGGATATGTTCCTACCCTGCCCATCCTGCGCGGGCTTTCACTCGATGTTTACGCCGGTGAGATCGTGACCTTGCTGGGCCCCAATGGGGCCGGCAAGTCGACTCTGATCAAGGCCATCGTCGGCCTTGTGAAGGTGTCCGAGGGCGAGGTACGTTTCCTCGGGCGCGACGTCAGCAAGATCGCCACCCACAACATGATATGGGAGGGGCTGGGCTACGTGCCGCAAACGGAAAACGTTTTCGCCAAGCTCTCGGTCGAGGAAAACCTGGAGATCGGCGCGCTAGTCAACCGCGAAGGAATGGCCAAGCAGCGTCAACGGGTCTTCGATCTGTTTCCCGACCTGGCCCGGCAGCGCTCGCTGGCCGCCCGCAAGCTGTCGGGCGGGCAGCGTCAGATGGTTGCTGTGGGGCGGGCGCTGATGGCCAACCCCAAGCTTCTGATGCTCGATGAACCGTCGGCCGGGCTCTCGCCCAAGCTCACCCAGGTAGTGTTCGCTCAGCTCAAGAAGGTGAGGGACACCGGTGTCACCATTCTGATGGTCGAACAGAACGCTCGCGCCGCCCTCGACATTTCGGATCGCGGCTATGTCCTCGCGGAAGGTCAGGAACGGGTGCACGGCGAGGCCAAGTCGCTGCTCGAAAACCCGGAAGTCGGCGAGCTCTATCTCGGCAGCAATTCGAGGTTGGCCCGCTCATGATGCAATACCTTGCCGACGGTATCGTCAACGCCTCGCTCATCGCCCTCGGGGCGCTCGGCCTGAGTATGACCTATAACGTGCTGCGCTTCGCCAATTTCGCCCACGGCGAAATCCTGGCCACTGGTAGTTACTTTGCCCTGGGCGTGGTCACCGTGATCGGTGCTGGGCTTGGCACCATGGGACCGGTCAACTTCGGCTGGCCGCTGCTGGTTTCGATTCCCGTGGCTATCGTCTGCACGTCTCTCGTGGTGTTGCTGGTCGATTGGTTGATGTTCCGGCCGTTGCGTGACAAGCAGGCTTCGCGCGTCACCCTGATCATGGCGGCCTTCGGGCTATCGCTCATGGGCCGTAACGTCATCACCCTGCTGGCCGGCGGCGATCCGCTCTATTTCAGCTTCTATATCCCGCGCGCCATCGAGATACTGCCCGGTGTCAAGATGGTGCCCGACGATCTCGCCATCATCGGTCTGGCGGTCGCCGCTGTTGTCGTGCTGCACCTCTTCCTGACCCAGTCGGTGATGGGCAAGATGATGCGGGCGACGGCGGAGAACCCGACGCTGGCCCGCATCAACGGCATCGACATTCGGGCCGTCATCCGTTGGACCTGGATCGTCGGCACCAGCCTGGCCGTCATCGGCGGTACGCTGCAGGGTCATATCCTCCAGGCCAAGCCCGAGATGGGCTTCGATCTGCTGCTGGTGATGTTCGCCGCCCTCATTCTCGGCGGTATCGGCAATCTCTACGGGACCGTGCTGGGGGCCCTGATCATCGGCATTACCGAAGCCCTCGCCGTGGCCGCCGGGCTCTCGGCCTACCGCGCGGCAGTCGCCTTCATGATCATGCTCTTGGTGCTCCTGTTCCGACCCCAGGGGATTATGGGGGAGAAGGAATAATGGAATTCCTCAACGTCGTTTCGTACCTCGTCTTCTTCCTGATCATTGCCTCGTTCTATTCGCTGACCTGCCTTGGCCTCAACATACAATGGGGCTTCACCGGACTCTTCAATGTCGGCATCGCCGGCTTCTTTGCGGTCGGCGCTTATGCCTCGGCCTTGGTCACGGGACCGCGCTACCCCGACACCGTGTTTGGCGGCTTCGACCTGCCGGTGCCGCTTGGCTATCTGGCGGCCATCGTCTTCTCGGCCATCGCCGCCTTCATCATCGGCTATGTCACGTTGCGGCTGCGGGAGGACTTCCTCGCCATCTCGACCTTCGGCATCGCCATCACCATCCAGCTGCTGGCCACTAACCTGCATTCCTATACCCGCGGTCCCGAGGGCCTCTATTCGCTGCCCAAGCCGCTTTCCGGTCTTTCGGAATCGCCACTCGTCGACAACCTGCTCTACCTCGGCATCTGCATCACCGTCATCGGCCTCGTCTACTGGGCCTTCGAGCGCATCATGCGGTCGCCTTGGGGGCGGGTGCTGAGGTCGATCCGCGAGGACGAGACGGCGGCCGAGGCGCTCGGCAAGAACGTTTTTTCCTATCGCCTGCAAGCCTTCGTACTGGGATCTTCGGTGATGGGGCTGGCGGGCGGCCTCTATGCCAATTTCGTCGGCTTTATCAGCCCCACCGACTTCATTCCCATCTTCACCATTCAGGTCTTTGTGATGCTGATCGTCGGTGGCAGCGGCAATAACTTGGGAGCAATCCTCGGCGGTGTCGTCGTGTGGGCCGTGTGGTCGGCCAGCGGCGGCCTGATCGCCGCCGTCGTCACGCCGGATCAGCAGACCCAGGCAGCGGCCGTCCGCGTCGTGCTGATCGGTCTGGTCCTGGTGCTGATGCTGCTTTATCGACCCGAGGGCATCCTGCGCGAACGCCGCATCGTTTCCCACGGCGCCAAGCTCGACCACTAGGCGTGAGGCTGGCAGGCACGAAGGCGATGGACGAAATCGACTTCAACGACTTCCTCAAGGTCGACGTTCGGGTCGGCACCGTGATCCGAGTGGAACAGTTTCCCGACGCCCGCAAGCCGGCGCTCAAGCTGTGGATCGACTTCGGTCCCAAAATCGGTGAGCGCAAGACTTCGGTCCAGATTACCCGCAACTACGAGGCCGAGGCCCTGGTCGGCCGGCAGGTCGCGGCGGTGGTCAATTTCCCGTCCCGCCAGATCGGCAAGTTCATGTCAGAGGTGACCTGCCCTCAAGGTTTGTCAACGGCGGAGTAAATCCAGTCCACCAGGGCGGAGTAAAATCAGTCCACCTTGGCTGACGCCGAGCGTGGCATTGCGGGTTGTCCCGGT
>MDTC01074692.1_pt1 | contig 14281 bp, 12 predicted proteins | sample 811181 | NCBI WGS metagenome assembly MDTC01 (sample SAMN05326644, study PRJNA326480) | marine metagenome | isolation source: seawater | place: Pacific Ocean: North | collected 2011 | reverse complement strand
GATTTTGATGTTGAGATTTATCAATAGCAACGCCAAGTTTAGTTAGTAATGTCAAATGTGATTTTGAGTATGTTGCCTGTGAATATTTATCATTGATAATTGAGATGAACTCTGGCTCATTGTGCCAAATACCATCATCCCCCATTATACCAGATATTCTAACCCAATAATGTTCTCTATTTTCAAGAGTATTGGCTAATTTCTCTAGGCCTATATGTGTTAGAATCTTGATCACCTTTGCCCTAGTGATAGATTCTGGGCAGATGAAAAGAATTCTTTCACCATCTGAAAAAATAGCACAATGGCCTAGTTTTTCCTTCTCTATTAGAGAGTTTAATCGCTTAAAGCACTCATTACCCGTGCCCCATGAGTAAGGTGTCCAAAAGATTAGTGCACTTCTATCTTTAGTACTAGGTAAGTGATTGCTAACTTCCATCATGTAGGTGTGTTGGTCGATTTTTTGCTCTTCTTCTTTGACATATTTCTTGGCCGCTTTTTTATTTTGAACCTTCGCAGTCTTAGGTATTTTTAATTGGCCCAAAAAACTTGGAACTTGGCCAATCCAAGAATCAATACTCATACTCAATGTTTCTAGGCTCATCCTATGGCATAATAAACCAGTCTTGCCGTGTATGCTGCCTGGTAAACGGATGATTCTACGGGTATCGGCAGTAATTCTTGGGTCTACTTTGAATCCTGCCAATAATACTTCTTGAAGCAATTTATTTCGCTCTGCTTTTACGGTATTCTCTCTTTCTTTTGGATTTTCAATGGAAAATAATGTTCTGTCTAAGTCATTGTAGAATAGATGGAAACCTTTGCTACCAGAAAAAGAGATTGATAATAACTCATAATCATAGTTTTCTTCAATCCAGTTGTGAAGATTTAATGTCGTTTCTCTAGCCTTTTCTAAATTCTCACATGATAGCGGAGAAAAGTCAATATCAAAAACAATCAAGTGATTGAGCAATATTGGATGTGGCCTAGTTTCATCACTGAGCCTTGGTAAATCAATTGGATTTAACCAGGAAGATGTAGAAAAATAGATGTCAGCGGGATTATCTTGAAAAATGGCTTTTCTAAAAGTCTCAATTGAACTTACTCTCCGGTTTGATTTTCTCCATCTGCCATTAGAACATCGCCAGCGAAATTCATGCTGACTAGGTTTAGTAAGCCATGATATGTCAACTTCATGATTTTGATAATACTGATGAAAATCAAAATCTTCCATTATACAATCTCACCTTAGACCTGCTTTCTTAAGAGATTCAAGTAATACTGCTCCAAGTTCTGATGGATCTTTTGCACAGGCAATTCCAGCAGCTTCAAAGGCAGCAAATTTTTCTTCAGCAGTTCCTTTTCCGCCAGAAATAATTGCACCTGCGTGACCCATTCTTTTACCAGGAGGGGCAGTTGCACCAGCAACAAAACCAACAATCGGTTTTGTAACGTTTTCAGCAGCCCATGCAGCAGCCTCTTGTTCTGCATTTCCGCCGATTTCTCCAATCATGACGATTGCTTCAGTTTGCTCATCAGCCTGAAAAGCAGCTAAGCATTCAATAAATCCAGTACCATTAACCGGGTCTCCACCAATTCCAATACATGTTGATTGACCTTCGTCAATACTCATTGTTTGAGCCACAGCCTCATAAGTCAAAGTTCCAGACTTTGAAACAATTCCAATTCTACCCTTTGCATGAATGTGACCTGGCATAATTCCTATCTTTGCTCCTCCGTTTTCCCCTGGCGTAATAATTCCAGGACAATTAGGGCCAATTAAACGAACTCCTGGGCGATTATAAACATATGAAACAGCCTTTACCATGTCCAAAGTAGGTATTCCTTCAGTGATACATACTATCACACCTTCACCTTTGACAGAATCAAATGCTTCAGCAGCCTCCATAATTGCCTCACCAGCAAATGGAGGAGGTACGTAAATTACAGTAGCATCAGCATCAGTGGCTACAATCGCTTCACGCATCGAATCCCAAACTGGGAAATCTTTGCTTTGAAGTTCGACGGTTTGACCGCCCTTTCCAGGTGTACATCCACCAACGATATTTGTTCCGTATTCGACCATTTTATCAGCGTGGAAATGACCTTGCTTTCCAGTAATACCTTGAACCAAAACCTTAGCATCTTCTTCAATCCAAATAGCCATCAAGCCTCACCTCCGATCAAAGAAACAATCTTTTTGGCACCTTCTGCCAGATCATCTGCAGGATGTATGTTCAATGTAGATGCAGCCAGAATTGCCTTTCCTTCATCGACATTTGTTCCTGCTAGTCTAACTACTAGAGGAACATCAAGTGATAGTGCTTCAGTAGCAGCAATTACTCCTCTAGCGATAATATCACAGCGCATAATTCCACCAAAAATATTGACCAAAATACCCTTTACATTAGGGTCTTCAAGAATAATTGAGAAAGCGGTCTTTACTTGTTCTTCATTTGCTCCACCGCCTACGTCGAGGAAGTTTGCAGGCTCGCCTCCATATAGTTTGATTACGTCCATAGTTGCCATTGCAAGTCCTGCGCCGTTAACGAGGCAACCGATGTTACCGTCTAATTTGACATAGGATAATCCAGTTTCTTTTGCTCGAATTTCAACATCCTCTTCTTCAGATAAGTCACGAAGTTCATCCCAATTCTTATGTCTAAATTCTGCATTTTCATCAAATGAAATTTTAGCATCTAATGCAATAATTTCATCATTTTTATTTTTGACTAGAGGATTTATCTCGACCATAGCACAATCATTGCTAACAAACATATCATACATTTTTCCTAGCATCTTAAAAAATGACTTTAGTGCAGCACCTGAAAGTCCAAGTGCCATTCCTAAGTCTCTCTTTTGAAATCCCAGAAGTCCAGAATTAGGGTCTACAGAAATTTTATGAATTAATTCAGGTGTGTTATGGGCAACATCTTCAATGTCCATTCCACCTTCTGTTGAAGCCATGATTAATACAGATTTATTATCTCTATCTACTAATAATGCAAGATAATATTCATGTTCTATTTCACAACCAGATTCAATGTATAGGTTATTGACTACTTTACCTTCATCACCAGTTTGAATTGTAACTAGTAGGTTTCCAAGGATGTGAGAAGAATATTTCTCCACCTCATCTTTTGAGAAAGCAATCTTAACTCCTCCATCCATTACGTGTTCTCTAGTTTCTGGATTGAATAGAGTTCCTTTACCTCTTCCTCCAGCATGTATTTGAGATTTTACTGCAACAACTTTCGAATTTAAATTATCATATGCTGTTAGAGCCTGTTCAACAGAAGTACAATGCACTCCTTCTAGAACCGGTACCCCGTTTGCTTTTAGAAGCGCTTTACCTTGATATTCGTGGATATTCATCTCTCTCTCCAATTGCATCCAGATAAAGGCCGTCTTTGAATACTTTGATTAAATTAAATCACATTATTGAGTGGAAATAATTTGAATTAACCTCAATCACTAAACGCTGAGTTATGAAGCATTAGCCATGGATTCTAACCTAGTGTGGTTTTTGGCTTTGGGAATTTGGTCTGTAGTTGTAGTTTTTTCAATAAAACCAGTTCACTCATATATGGTCTCTAGAGGTACCGAAAATATGGTTGCTGTCTACTATAATCGTAAAATTGCACACATGCTTGCAGGAGGAGTTCCAGTTATTCTAACTCCGATAGTATTCGATGATCCAATTTGGCCATTAATTGGAGGTCTGATAGGATTTGTCGCTCTCCTAAGCACTCATTTACTCGACCGTAGATTGTGGTGGATGCAAACTGAGCAGAATATGAACGATGCAACCTTTGCATTGATGTTAGGGATTTCAGTATATGTGATTTGGACTTATTCAGACGAACCATGGCTTGCTATTTTACCATCACTTTTCATGGCTTTTGGAGACGGAGTTACAGGAATTATAAGGAATAAAATGTTTAGAAAAAGAACCAAAAGTGCTTGGGGCAATCTAGGAATGGCTATCCTCTGCCTTCCACTTGGTTGGTTTGTTGGAACTTTAGCCACACCATCAATCCCTCTTTGGGGCATGATCTCTGGTGGAGTGGCTTCATTTATCGAAAGATATGAATTTGGAGTTATAGATGATAATGTATTGATAATTATAGCATCGAGTATTGTCATATTCATGGGCTTGATTTTAGGCCCTATAATTTGATATTTAGATACAAGAAATTTTAATGCATTAGGAATTGGTGACACCATGTCAATAGAGATAAGTGGCAAAATGCCGAGCTTTGAACTGAACAATGCCAATCCTTCAGTTGGAGGAACTAGAGTCAATTTTAGTGATTGTTTGGATGCTAATGGTTTGATAATTCTATTCGAATGTAATCATTGTCCTTATGTTATTGCCAGTATTGAAAGAATAAATGATATGGCCAACTTTGCAACGTCTAACCAAATAGGATTCATCGGAATAAATTCTAATGACGCCAGTGTATACAGTTCCGATTCTTTTGAAAACATGCAGAAGAGAGCAGAAAAAGGTATGCCATATGCGTATTTATTTGATGAAACACAAATTGTGGCAGAGACATTTGACGCCAAAAGAACTCCAGAATTCTTTTTGTTTGATGGACAGGGAAGATTGGCCTACAAAGGTAGAATGGATGATTCTCCAAGAGACCCTAATCAAGTTTCGAGTACTGAATTACAAGATGCTGTAGATTCTCTATTGAAAGGGAAGAAAATAGAGAACAACACGACAGAATCTATTGGTTGTTCGGTTAAGTGGAAGCAGTAGGTGATTTCATGACAGGATGCCGTAGACAGTGTGATTGGGATGAAAAAATGGTTTGTAGAAGTTGTGGAATAGACTATTCAGACCCAAACGACGAAAACAAAGAATCAGTCGAAGAACCACCAAAATAGTGTTTTAATGGCGCATTGTTTGAAAGGTGACTTTGTTTCGCCTAAATCATGCAGGTGGTAGTTTTAGCCGGAGGAGTAGGCTCAAGACTACTTCCTTGGACAAATCAGATTCCAAAACCCCTACTACCTATGTTGGATAAAACTCTTCTAGAACAAGTAATCTCTTCAGTTCCAAATGAAATGGTCGACGAAGTTATCGTAGCAGGGGGTTACAAAGTCGATATGATAAAGTCTTACTTTTCTGATTCTGAGTTTGATTTTGACATCACCATAGTTCCTGAAGATAAACCACTTGGAACCGGAGGTGCTTTGGGTAATTGTAGAGATGTGGTCAATGGCACATTCGCTTGCTTCAATGGCGATATAATCTCATCACTGAATGTCAAATCTCTACTTAATTTACATAAATCAAATGGAGGAATTGGAACTTTGGGTCTATGGGAAGTTAATGATCCAACAAGATTTGGGATAGTCGGATTAGACGAGAATTCAAAGATTACTCGATTTATGGAAAAACCGCTCCCAGAAGAAGTATTTTCAAATTTGATTAATGCTGGTTCATATATCTTTGAAGATGATATTTTCGATTATATTCCAAAGAGGAAAAATTCTATAGAAAGAGAAGTATTTCCAGTTTTGGCAGAAAAAGAAATGCTTAATGGACAAAAGTTCGAAGGATTTTTCATAGACTCAGGAACAAGAAGTTCTTGGTGTGATGCGGTTAGAACTTGTATCGACAATAATAGATTTTCAAAAGGTGAAATATGTGGTAAATCTTGGTTTGATAAGCCATTTGGAAAAGTAGAAGAAGGTTCAACAATAATTGATTCGATGGTGGGGATAGATACTGAAATAATGCATTCAGTGATAGAAAATTCTACCATCCTATCGGGAACTAAAATTTCTAATAATGTATTAATAGAGTCTAGTTTGATTGGAAAAAATGTCACAATAGGGCAGAATAGTAAGATTACAAATATGATTGTAGACCATAATTCAATAATTCCAGAAAACTCGATTCTAAACGACGGACAATGGCCATAAATCAATTGATTTATGATTATTCAACGGAAGAACTCAAATGTCATTACAAGGTGCCATTTTCATGGACAAGCCACTTGTAGTTGTAAACTTCAAAACTTATTCTTCAGCATCAGCATCAACCGCAGATGCCCTTGCACAAAAGATGGAGCAATTTTCAAACTCCAATGCCAGAATGGTAGCGGTAGTTTCAGCCTTTGATTTACACTCAGTCTCTATATCATGTGAGAATCTAGAAGTGTGGTCTCAACATTTAGACCCAGTTGGCCAGGGTAGTTTTACTGGGTGGTTAGAGCCAGAAACAGCAATTTCAAGAGGAGCTCAAGGAACAATTATCAACCATGCAGAACACAAAGTTTCACTTGAACATGTCAAGAAATTACTAGAACAATTGCCAGAAGGTTTTCCAGTTTGTGCATGTGCAGCTGATGTTGAGGAAGCAAAGGCATTGGCTGAACTTGGGCCTACATTCATCGCAGTAGAACCACCAGAACTTATCGGCGGAGATATTTCAGTCACCACAGCAGATCCATCGATTGTCAGCGATACAGTTGCAGCAGTTAAATCAGTAAATCCAGATGTTCGTATTCTTTGTGGAGCAGGAGTAAAAAATGGCAAAGATGTCTCCAAAGCAATCGAATTGGGGGCAGAGGGAGTACTTCTTGCTAGTGGGGTTACCAAAGCAAATGATGCTCTTTCAGTATTACAAGACCTTGTATCATCGATTTGATTCAAAATTTATTTTTGCTTTGTTGTATTCTATTGCATTTTGTTCTAGTTTGGAATTCTTCAGGCCATTTCTTGCAGGACATGAAGGCTTGAAAGCACATTTATCACATATTGATTGACTTTTGGAAAGTGGTATTTGGCCAAGGTCCAGTAATGGCCCCATTTTTTTAACTAATTTATTCATCTCGTGAACGTCTTTTTCTAAAAGTTGTTTTGATTGCTGTAATAACTCATCATTAGGTAAATATTTGTCATGAATCCATATTCCGTTGATATATTTCAAAGTATTAACTACATATTGATTAGTAACCATTGGTAAGAACTTATTTCTTTTAGCCCAATTTACCATTGCGAGGCTTTCTAATTCGCTTGAGAAATTTCTTATTTCACCCTGGAAGTCTATTCTCAATAAGTGCCATCTATTTTGGATTTTATAGGAAATATCTGGTGAACAGAATATGTCTATATGGCCATTAGAAAAGAATTTCTTCCGATCCATACATGACCATTGCTTGATTGAACCAGAAATTATTCTTCTGAAAATATCGGTATTCCATAAAGAATTTATTTTATTCTTAGCAGTATTAATTAAATTATTTAGTTGGTAACTATTTCTGATAATTTGATACCTTTCATTTTTAATTTCTACTTTGACTCCTAGGCGTATTTTCAATAAAATCATTTTATCGGACCATTCAAGTCCATTCTTCAAGTCTTCAAGTCTCTCCAGCATTACTTTTCTTGAAGAACGAATCACTAAGTCTCTTAACGAATATGTAATGTTATTTTTCTCGTGATTGTAAAAAGTCTGACTCCTAGAATACCTCAAAATATATTGTCGAGGACAATTAATTAATGACTTACGTCTGCTGATACTCCACATAGTTTGCAACTGATTCATAATTTTTGAATTAACATTAACCTAAGTCAATGTTATTACAATATTCCAAATAGTGAACTTGTGATTATCGCATTTACAGTAACCCAAATTGAAATTGGGACTAAACACCAACCAACAAATTGAGTGAATGCCTCAGCGCCATATCTTCCAAAAATCCTTGAGATTGGCCCGCCTATTGCTGCAAGTAATCTGAGAATTAGGATTGATAAACCACCAAGTATAATGAATAAAATTAGATTCATTAGACCGCTTAATACTCCACTAATTCCACTTAACATTGGTGCACCTACTCCTTGAGCGAACAATGCCGGGAATGCTAAAATACCGAACCAAGCAAACCAAATACCTAGCAGTACATCTCTTTCCATATCTTCTAAAGGTCTCCAGTTTTGGAATGATTCAGGGAATAATTTATGAAGAGATTTAGCAATTATTTCAGCTTCGTATGGCTTACCTCTTCTCGCAGTTACAATACTCATTTCCACGAACCAAAGCATTAGAGCAATATCAAGCCAGAACAAGATATCACTGCCAATTGGAAGTAAAGTAGCGATTAGTAGTGGTAAATTAACAATTAGAATACCCAATCCAGATGCTCCGATTATCGATGCCCACAAAGTACCAGGGGGTAGTGGCTCTTCAGGAGCAGTCCAATCTTCTCTAGGCAATGCTAAGAATATCAAAAATAATCCTGGTCCAAATAGTAAAGTGAAGTATGCGGCTGAATTTTGACTTCCTCCAGATGAAATATCATCTACAGCCTCAATGATTTCTTTTGAAAATGCCACAGGTGCTTTACTATACGTGACATGCATTGCAGGATCTATTACTATCACAGAGTCAGAAACACCATCTGGTAAACCACTAGCAAAAACCTCGTCTCTATCGATAAGAACAGGCCAAGATGAATTTATTTGTTGTTTCATCTGGACAATGTCACTTTCTAAAGGTTCCATTCCAGATAAAATATGAACTACAGCGACATCTTCACCAAAGTTTTCTATGGTCAGATTAAATTGATTAGATTGGTCGAACAAGTTTTCTGAGGCAGGAAGTCCAACACCGATGATGAGTGCTTTCTTTCCTTCAATCAATTCAGAAACAGTAAATGTATCACCATTTTCATCGTATAGGTCGGTATTACTTACACGCGTATTATCATCAATAGCAGCATCTGCGCCTAGATTGGCTTGGTCAGAAATTGTAGGAACGAAAAGTAACATAATAGCTACCAATGCACCTATTATAGGTAATGGTAAAATCAATCCTTGACTGAATATATTCCTCAAAAATATAACTAATGCCAAGAAACTAGAAAGTGTGAGGTATAGTTTGGCACTAGCAAAACCATCATTATCTTCTTCGATATCTATTTTGATAATTCCAAATGCGTGACAATCGCTATTCGAATCGCCAGAAATTGTAGTAATGCAGAACTGTAAATTTGTTAATCCGGGAGTTAACTCATTCTGACCAGACCAAGTCCATATCGACCGATTATCATCGACCTCTCGAATAGTCATTGTTCTACCAATTGAATTCTCCATCATGCCTTCAAGACTATATGGGGTTCTTTCATAATCTTCCAATGGACCCCAAATCTCCCACTTGATTTCTTTGACATCATCTCCACCCCAAGGGAATAGAGGTTCAAATTCTATATGTGCTCTTCTAGATTCATCTATGGTGATTTCACCTTTTGGTTCATAGATTTCTCCTTTGATTAGAATTCCTCCGCCATTTTGCTCTAAAGCGCCCCATTGTACTCTTGCTCTTGCAGTGCATTGATGTTCAATAGATACAGATAAGGTGAAAAAATCACCTTCCTGCATTGTTAAATTTATTTGGTTTAATTCTCCAGAAAAATTCATTGCTTCATTAGAATTTACTTTATCGACAACTTGAGTAATAACTGAATCATAAACTGGAACTCCTCCAGCATCTACTGAATAGATCAATGTCGTAGTTCCATCTAGATTGAATTGTTCTTCTCTTGTACAGGTTTGAGGGCCTGCGCCTTGATCAAGATAAACTGAAAAGAAGACGCTCATATTTACAGTTGCACTAAATCCATTTTGAATCGGTTCACTATTCAAATTTAGAATCTGTCCAGTAAATCCAGAATTAATACTGATGCCACCAGGTGCATTGTCTGATTTCTGTCTTTGAAGAACAGCGTCAGTTTCGTCCATTCCCTCGACGTACAATCTTTCAATTGGGTTTATTTCCCAGTCGACATATCCCGCTTCATACACCGGTTCATCGAATGCTGAAACAGAACTTGACAGACTCATACCCACTAATATTGTTAGTAATAGTAGGGGTATGCTATGCTTGCGCATGGGCTAACCAATAGGTTTTGGTTGAAGAACTCGCCGACGATTTGTTGATGAATTAAATGAATCTAAGCCAAGCCCACATGAACATCATTCCTGATGTAATAGCTAATGTATTTACTCCACCTTTTGTTAGATATCCACGATTTTCAAACACCGCTCCAAGTAGACTATCTACTTGGCATCCAATCCATCCAATAACACAAGTAATTATTGAAAGATAAAATCCTTCCATAATATCAGAATCCAAGTTGGTTATGTACCAAGCGAAAAATGCAAGTGTTCCGATTAATGCTGAACCTAGAAGTGCTGCTTTTTGTCCTGTGGCAGAAAAGCCTCCATTCAAACCTGCTTCGCACGGTTTTAGAGTTGTAATCATTTTAACATTATCATCAAGACATCCAATTTCGCTAGCAAAAGTATCTGCTGCAGCAACAGCAACAGCAGCACTAAACATCCAAATTCCAAATCCCCAATCTTCTAGGAAGAATGCCATTGCTGCAACAATTGCAGGTAATCCTCCATTAGCAAGAACATTTACCCAACCTCTGTGACCATCATCAGATTCACTCATATTTCTACTCTTTTTTTCTTCAAATCGCCATTTAGTTGCTTTATGAGATGCTAGTAGGAATGCTAGTAAAATAAGTAACCAAGTCCAATGACCCATGCCTCCAACAACTAATCCGATGAATGTGGCAGCAGCAACACCTGCAGAATCCAGCATCTTTGCTTTTGAGGAACCAATAATTAATCCTAGAATGATGATTACGGTGACAATTAGATTGCCCTCATTAAAGCCACCAGTCAAGACATCCATGCTATTCCCAATGTATAGTCGGAATTAATCGTCTTAAAATGACATACCCCCAATATATAGGAAATAAGTCGATTTTCATATTATTGCAGAATTACGGTCGCTAATCGCATAGGGGATTAATCTCCTAAGAATAGTCCACAATATTGTGATTAGAATTATAACTAAAGTCATGTTGACAATAAATGAAAATAATAGTGACGTATTGACTAGTAATTTACTACTTACCCACATAGTACCGTTCCATATGCCATGGCAAAGCATCGCAATCAATAGAGCTTTTAGTGGAGACTTTGTCATTGTAATCGCTTTCTTTTCACCTGCACTCAACCATTTAGGTAATACAGGTTGTATGTTTGTACTGGAACTTGATATTGGTTGACCCGTTTTTTTGTCAAATAAGATCCATTGACTTTCATTGTCTTTTTTATTTACTTTTTGAACATTGTTAATTATATCATGATTTCGTTTTTTGTCTGTGATATAGTGTCCAATAGCAAATCCAGTAATTGCAGTCCAAGTTGCATGCCCTGGTATTGATCCAATGGCGCGAAGAACTGTAGTTAAGATGAAACTTATTGCTGCCTCTTCACCTACTACTATCGAACTTAAGATGTATGACATATTTTCAAGAAGAGCAAATCCTAATCCTACAGAGAAGCCAATTTGGAAACCTCTTTTTGGTGAATCTATAAATCTTGAAAGAAATAGTATTGCTGCAGCTTTACTAAGTTCCTCTCCAATAGGTGCTGATAAGAATAGAATCATTCCAAAACCCAGACTTTCCATGCCATCCATACTTATGCCAAGAAAACTGATGATAATTGGAGAAATTATTGAATTAATGATCAATGCTGGAAATGTAGAAAGCATACCAGCAATTAGCATCCATTCACCTTGTCTTTTAGTTGTCTTAAGTCCAAAATATTCGTTTGATGTTGCCCACCAAGCAAATACAGGCGTAGAGAAACCGATAAGCCATGCAGGAATTGCTATCAAAACAAAGAGTAGTATGGATAAGACTGAAGAATAAAATAATAATGGTAGCATACACAATGTTGAAATCAGAGTTCCTAAAATGAAAAGTATCCATAAATGTTTGAGAGGTGGTACTTCTAATGGACCAGTATTGTGGACAAGATGATGTTGAATGGAAGTTTGATAAGGAGTTTGTATCAATGTTGAAGGTGCAATCAAATGTGCAGTCGAACCAATTTCCGAGTTTTCTAATCTAACAATATGTGCTAATTTTGGCCTTCTTAGAACTATAAAAATTAATAAAAAAGGAGTCGAACAAATTGCACCAAGCATAACTTGAAAAGGATCACTTGGGCCGATTTTACCATCAAAATCCGAGTCGACAAATCCTGAAACTGCTAAGACTGCAATTTGTACCAAAAAGAAAACGATAATAACCAATCCAAGCATGGAACTGACAGTTTTCCACTTTGATGATGTTTGAGACAAATAAAGATTATTTGGCGCAGGAGAAAGAGGAGTTTTTGCTAATCCCTGCATGACAATCCTATGTGATACAAGCCTTCAAATCAACTGGTATTTGGATAATTAAAAATAATCAAGTTTTGGAAATATAATTTTTACGATTAGAAGGTCCCGCTCAGTTCGCCCATCACTCGTCACTGAAAAAACAGCATTCGGCTAAAGCAGTCATCACTGCGGGATTGCCCCTAACTGTCTTGAGTCATCAAGTCATCGGAGGATTTTGAATAATGACTTTATTGATAGAATAAGAAATTGCTATCATTCATTTAGGAAGCCATAAGTCCACTCATGTGGTGGTGCAAAAGTTTCCTTAATCGAACGAGGACTCACCCATCTTAGTAGATTAAGTGGAGAGCCTGCCTTGTCATTTGTTCCGCTACCTCTAGCACCTCCAAATGGTTGTTGTCCTACAACAGCTCCAGTTGGCTTATCATTGATGTAGAAGTTACCACATGAATACTTCAAAGCCTTCTTTGCAGTTTCAATATCTACTCTATTTGCTGCAAAAATTGAACCGGTAAGTGCATATTCTGAAGTTTTATCACAAGTTTCCAATATTTGTTCGAATTCTTGGTCAGGATAAACATGAATTGATAGAACAGGTCCAAATATTTCTTCACTCATAGATTCATAATTTGGGTCTGAGCAAATGATTGTTGTAGGATGAATGAAATAGCCTTTGGAAGCATCATAACTTCCACCAGTAATTATTTCACAACCAGAATCTTTAGCCGCACGATCAATATATCCAGTGATATTATCAAATGATTTCTTATCGATAACTGCAGACATAAAGTTTGAGAAATCCTTTGGGTCGCCAATTGTAATTTTTGCGACTTCAGAACAGTATTCTTCTTTGATATTATCCCATACAGATTTAGGAATATATGCTCTACTTGCAGCACTACACTTTTGTCCTTGGAACTCGAATGCCCCTCTAATCAATGCTACAATCAGTGCTTTTTGGTCACAGTTTGGATGTGCTACAATGAAGTCTTTACCTCCAGTCTCTCCAACGATTCGAGGATATGAGCGCATATTTGGAAGATTATCAGCAACATCTTTCCACATTTTTCTAAATACAGCGGTGGAACCAGTAAAGTGAATACCTGCTAACATAGGGTGTGACAAGCAAATATCCCCTACCATACTAGCCTTACCTGGTATGAAATTTATTACCCCATCTGGTAGTCCTGCATCCATCATTAAACGCATCAAATAATAATTTGAGAGGTATGAATTTCTGCTTGGCTTCCAAACACCAGTATTACCCATAATGGCAGCTGAAGATGGTAGATTAGCAGCAATGCTACTAAAATTAAACGGAGTTACTGAGAAAATGAAACCTTCTAATGGTCTGACCTCACTTGAATTCCACATACTGGATGGAGAAACAGGTGGTTGTAAATCCTCATAAATCTGACGTGCATAATCTGCATTAAATCTCCAAAAGTCGATCAGTTCACAGGCAGAATCAATCTCTGCTTGGTGACATGTCTTAGATTGATTAATCATTGTACTTGCATTGATCTTTGATCTATACTCGCCACTTAGAAGTTCACTTGCTTTCAAAAATATAGCGGCTCTTGCTTCCCATTCCATACTTGACCATGCATCATGGGCATCTAAAGCCGCCTTAATCGCATCTTTAACTTCATTTTCTCCAGCCATGTGAACTCTTGCAATTACATGGCTGTGGTTATGAGGCATTACTTGTTCAACTACATTATCAGTATAAACTTCAACACCGTTTATTATACAAGGAATTTCTATAATTTCATTTGATTGACGAGTTAATTCTTCTTTCAAAGAGATTCTTTCAGGACTGCCTGGAAGGTAACCAAGTATTGGTTCATTAACAGGTGTCGGAGGGCGCGGTATACTATTGACCATGTACGGGGCTGTAGAAGGAACTTCTTCAATATCTCGCTAGTATAGGTGAGACAACTTTTGACGAAGTTTTGATAATTTAGGACCAACAACTGCCATGCAGTACCCCTGTGTCGGGTTTCTAGCATAGTAATCATGGTGGTATTTTTCAGCGATTGTAAAATTTGTTGG
>MDTC01010283.1_pt1 | contig 14281 bp, 13 predicted proteins | sample 811181 | NCBI WGS metagenome assembly MDTC01 (sample SAMN05326644, study PRJNA326480) | marine metagenome | isolation source: seawater | place: Pacific Ocean: North | collected 2011 | reverse complement strand
GCTTTACAAACCTTTTTTACAAAACGAACTAATTATTAAAACTGAACTAAATGCACTCAACAACAACCATTTTTTCACATCAATCAAGACTCGTTATTTTTTTGAAGAAAATGATTACTTTGAGTCCAGGATATTAAATCAAGTTTTTGTTAGACCACCTGCTTTAAAAATGAGTTTTTATTCATCTAGTAATTTTAACAAACCCATATCATTGAATAACGGTTTTTCTTTGAAATGGAGATTTAATCAAAATTATGAAGTATGGAAAGATTACAAAAATGTATCATTATATTACAGATTTAACCCGAGATTTAGAATTAATAATCAAATGTTTCTCCAATATGTTTTTGTATTTGATTATGAAAAAAACCAATTTGGTTGGATAGCAGAAAATGAAAATGAAGAGGCTGTATTCAGTAGAAGGGATCAAAAAACATACACAAATAAATTAACCTTCAATTACACATTTTCACCGCTGTCATATCTAAAGCTTATTGTCAGACATTACTGGTCAACAATTGAAAACTATGATTTCTACGATATTGATGAAGACGGGATTTTAGCTGAAAGTATATATGAAGAAAGCCAAAATATTAATTTCAATACTTGGAATTTGGATTTAAACTATTCTTGGGAATATAAACCTGGATCGTTCTTCTCTGTTGTTCTACAAAACCAGTTAACAAGAGAAATTGACAACGTTGGAATAAACTTTTTAGATAATATTAATGATTTTTTTCAATCACCGTTTACAAATATTTTGTCATTTAGATTAACATATTATTTAGACTATATTGATTTAAAAAAATAATAATGATTAAAGTTGAAAATTTAAATAAAAATTACGGATTAAATCACGTCCTGAAAAACATAAGTTTTGAAATATCTAAAAGTGAAATTGTTGCTATTCAGGGACGATCAGGAGCTGGTAAGACTACTCTTTTAAAAATAATTGGTCTACTAGACGAACCTGACTCTGGGACTATTTTATTTGATGATTTTATTCTCAATAAACTCAATGAGTCTGAAAAGTCTGAATTCAGGAATCAAAAAGTTGGATTTGTTTTTCAATTTCACAATCTTCTCCAAGAGTTTAACTGTTTAGAAAATATATACTTGCCTTATTTAATTGGAAACTATAACTTTTCAAAAGCGAAACTGAGAGCTGAAAAAATAATGCATGATTTAAATATATATAATTTAAAAAGTAAAATGCCCAGTGAAGTTTCAGGTGGGGAGCAACAACGAGTTGCAATTGCTCGATCCCTGATTAATTCTCCAAAATTAGTTCTGGCCGATGAGCCTACTGGAAATCTCGACTCTAAAAACTCAATTGACATGTTTAATCTATTTAAAATGATTTCTGAAAAATATAACACAACATTCATGATAACAACTCACGATAATGAACTAGCATCAAAATGTGACAGAACTATTAAAATTCATGATGGATGTATTACTAATTAATTTATGAATTTTATTAAACCTGACGTTCTTTACTTTTTATTGTTGATTGTAATTCCAATCATTATTCATCTGTTCAATTTACAGAAACACAAAAAAATTTTATTCAGTGATGTTTATTTCTTAACCAAAATTAATGAAGAAAGCAAATCATTAAAAAAAATTAAAAGGCTTATTTTATTAATAACAAGAATTCTTGCCTTATCAGCAATCATATTTGCTTTTGCATTACCAATAAAGAAAAAAAATATTCCAAATCTTAAATACGATAATATCGGAATATACATTGATAATTCATTTAGCATGGCAATGCTAGATGATGACGGATCTAGTCTTTTAAACAACGCCAAAAACAATGCGAAAAAAATCATAAACTCATTGAACGAAAACCAGAAAATATTATTGTTTACCAATGATTTAAATAGCACTAACCAAAATTGGATTTTTAAGGATGATGTCATCGATATGATAGATTCTATTTCTGTGAGTGGAAATAAATGTCAACTAAATAATATTATTCAAAAATTCAACCTGTCGATCGATAGTACAAAGAACAATGAGTTATTTGTATTTTCAGATTTTCAAAAAAATATTGACTTAAAACAAAGTGATAAAAAATATGATTTTACTACTAAGTTCAACCTCGTTCGTACTGATCTAAATTTTTCAAATATTAGTATTGATTCATGCTATTTCACCTCCCCTATTAGAACAAAAAATGAAATTGAAAATCTTAACATCGTTTTAACTAATCACGGAAATGAAATGTCTGTCACAAAAGTTGATTTGTTTATAAATGAACAAAAAAAATCTTCTTACAGTTTAGAAATACCACCAAAAACTAAAATTTCATCAAGCATAAATTTTATAAATCCAAATAGTACTAACTATGTTAGAGGAAAAATAGAAATTAATGATAATACCATTTTATTTGATAATAAGTTATTTTTTTCATATTCAACAAAACAAAAAATTCCTATTCTAACTGTTCATGATGAAGTTCCATCGCCATACATATCAAAATTATTTTCCGACTCAATTTTTATTGTTAATAAAATAAAATCCAGTGAAATTAATATTTCTGAACTGGAAGAGAATCAACTTATAATAATTGATCAACTAAAAACAATTCCTGAGAGTTTAGTTCAAAATTTAAAGAATTACGTAATTGAGGGTGGTAGTGTATTTATTTTTCCAAACAGAGATTTAGTGACAGACAGTTACAATAATTTATTTAAATCTCTTGAAATGGGAATCATTGGACAATGGGTAAATAAAAAAAATGATGTAAACTATATAAATTTAAACCACAAACTGTTCAAAGGAATTTTTAAAACCCAAGCCCAAAATATTAATCTTCCAAATGTTTCTGGATACTTCAAATTTTACAAAAATAAAAATTCTCAAAATCGTAAAATATTTAAATTTAAAAACAATGATTTATTTTTATTTGAGCACATACTAGGTCGCGGAAGTATTTACTTAACTCAAAGTGATTTAAATAGTACAAATTTTCCTGAACATAGTTTATTTGCTCCATGCTTATACAATGCAGCACTGATAAATGAAAACGAAACCCTATATCAAAAAATTGAAAATCAAACTGTAATCAAATTGGATAATAAAAAAGAAGATGGGTTGATTAAAATTTTAAAAAATAATGATTTTGAAATTATTGGAGAACGCCTTAATAGAAGCAAAGTAAATTTCAGTAATAATATTAAACAAGCTGGCAACTATGAAATTTTTTCAGATAAGTTATCACTTAAATTGATCTCTTTTAATTATGATAGGAGTGAAAGCAAAATGAGCTATTTTTCTGAGGAAGAAATAATAAATATTCTTAAATATCAAAAAATCGATTTCATAAAAAACAATAACAATATTCAAAGCAGAAAAGGAATATTTCCAAGTATAAAAAACAAAATATCATTTATTTTTATTGCCTTAACTATTTTTTTACTATTAATTGAATTAATTTTACTCAGATCATGGAACATATGAAAATAATAATTATTAGAAACGCGAAAATAATTGACAAAAGTTCAAATTTTCATAATTCTATAAATGATATAAAGATAGAAGATGGTATAATAAAGCAAATTTCTTCAAACATATCTTCTAATCAACCTTTCTATGAAGTTGACATTGATAACCTTCACGTTTCCCCTGGTTGGATTGACATGCATGTAAGATTTGGTGAACCTGGTTTTGAAAAAAGAGAAACTATAAATAGTGGACTGAATGAAGCTGCAAAAAGTGGATTTACCGGTGTGGTCGTAATGCCCTCTACATATCCTTCAACTGACACAAAATCAGCTATTGAGTTTTTTAACAAAAAGAGTTTAAATAATATCGTTGATTTATTTCCTACAGGGTGCATAACCAAAGAACGTAAACAAACTGAAATTTCAGAGATGTATGACATGTTTCAAAGTGGTGCTGTTGCTTTTACTGATGATAAAAAAACTATCCAGAATACTATGCTATTAAATATTGCTCTTGAGTACGTGAAGAACTTTAATGGACTAATAATGACTAACTGTATTGATACGCATATGTCATATAATGGCCAAATTGACGAAAGTATAACAAGTGTTAAAATGGGACTGAATACCATTCCAGAGGTCTCTGAAGACATTATTGTTGACAGAGACATTTCTCTATTAAAATATACAAACTCACGTCTTCACTTATCTACAATTTCAAGTTATAATGCATTAAAAAAAATAAAGAAAGCAAAATCTGAAAATTTAAATTTAACCACTGATGTAGCTGCATATAATTTAATTCTTAATACCGATTCAACAAAAGATTTTGATACAAATATGAAGCTTCTTCCGCCTATAAGATCTGAGAAAACAAGACTCTTTTTAATACAATCTATTCTTGATGGAACCATTGACGCTGTTTCATCTGATCACACACCACTGGAGCTTGAAGATAAAAACTGTGAGTTTAATCTTGCTAAGTTTGGAATGATAGGACTCAAAACTCTTTTTCCAATTCTAAACAAAGTTTTAGGTAAGAAAATGGAACTTTATAAGATAATTAAACTTATTTCCCAAAATCCTAGAAAAATTTTGAATATGCCTGAAAACATCATCAAAATTGGCAAAAAAGCTAATCTTACATTTTTTGATCCTAAAAAAAAATGGAAATATGAAGAAAAAGATATTTGTTCATTGTCTAAAAATACTCCTTTCATAGGCTCTAATTTTGAAGGTGTTTCATTAGGGGTTTATAATAACTCTAAGCTTTTTTTGAATGATTAAAATAATATTCCAAAACCACAACCAAAAACAGTAGAGTTACTTTGTAGAGTAACCAAAGGACTTAATAAATTGCCAAAATAAATTGAACTTAAAAGATTATTGTGCCATTTTTTGTAAATAAGCACAGATAAGTTAGTGTAAGAGAATTTATTTAACCTATATATTGGTGAAATTGTAATTTCTTTAGCTGGAAAATATTTAAAATATTGAAAACTGTATGCGACTAAAAATCCAGTTTTCAACTTTTGTAATTCAATATCTAAATTTAAACTATTATTTAAATTTTGAAGTTTATAAACAGTACCTAAATTAATCACATAGGGATTTAAACGATATTTTGTAAATTCTAATTGGTTTGATGAAAATTCGTCAGATACCGAATCAACTAAGTTATTAAACTCATAACCCAAATTTTGCTCCAAATTAAAATCTACTCCACTGAATTCGAAATCACCATCAATTACATAGTTATACTCATCCCAATTTATATAGCCAAAATCTTCAACTTTTAAATAAAAATCAAGATGTGGCCGAAAACTATGATAAATTTCAAAATCAACTGATATGCCCCAATTTGAATTAAAGTTAAGTCCTCTGCTTTTGTAATAATCAGACTGTGTGTTAAATTTAATTAAAAAAGGATTCAAATTAGAATCTAAGTTGTTTTCAGACAATACATTAAATTCATTCACGTTTAAACCAATGTTATAGATTCCTTTAATTAAATTTATTCTTGCAGTATAATAAAAATCAGACATGAGATTCTGGGAATAGCCAAAGAATATAGAAACATAATTTTGAGAACTAAAAAAATTTTCAGGACCAATGGTCAAATTTTGATTTAAATATTGATAATTTCCATCAGTTATTAATTTTAGAAATTTTCTATTAACTGATGTTTCAGAAAATGAAACTAACTCCGAACCAAATGAATAAATTTTATCGTTTTTTCTTTTTGAAAAATTAAAAATCAAAAAATTAAATCTTGATATGTGATTAGCAAATTCTTTTGAGGAATTGTGATAATCGTTCAAATTAAAAGAAATCACACTTTTTTTCAAATCAATAAAATTTGAAAAAGCAGGATTAGAGTTGAGCTCAAAATTAGAGTTTAGTAATGGTAATAATAATAGATTATTCGAAATTGTATCTGATTTGAAATTTCTTTCAATTATTTCAATAGAATTTGAATAATTTAACAGTTCTTGTGCACATGTAAGTCTGAAAATTAAAGCAATTAAAATAAATAAACTATGTCTCATATTAATTAGTATTTAATTTCGTTTCCAATCCTAATTTTAAAATACATTCATAGAAAGAGTATATCTTCACAAATTGGTCTTTATCCTGAAAATTTGAGCTGCTCAAATTTACATCAATAATTATCTTGTTAGAGTAAACTAAATTTGATATTTCGTCATCAGTCAATGTTAAAATACCCGAGGATGTTACTGGACTAGTGACTTCTCCAATTTGGTTAACAATTGCAGGTGGAATAATATTAATTTCAGAATTACTAAAGTTGTTAAACTTTAATGTGTCAATATTGATTCCTGGGAAAATAGAATCATGTAAAATGAGGTTGAACTCAGTGCCAAGAGGAAATCCGTTTATGAAATTATAATGTAAATTGATAGAATGTATCATTTCAATATTAGAATTAATATCGTCAAAAATTATTGTATCCTTTAAACTCAAATTAGCTGCATTAACGCTTAATGGAAAGTCAATATCAACTCCTAACAAAAGAGATTCCCCCTCGCTGATTTGGTCAGAGCTAAAACTCATATTTGCACTAGCTTGATATTCAAGAGTTTGTGGTGGAAGTGCAATTATTCCTCCAATCGCATCTTCATAGTATGTATTTGAAGAAGTAGAAAAGGGACTGACATTTAAATCAACTATTAAACTTTCTTGGATATCATTTATGGAATAGGCATACAATAAACCTGAAATATTACCCTGTAAATTGAACGGATTGATTACTTTAATTGTAAACCTTGGCTCTTCCAATATGAGGCCACTATCAAAATCCTCAAATAAAGCTAAATCAATATCGACTGTATCACCTCCAAGTGGAAGATTAATATTGTCAAAACCAACATTATTTACATTTAAATTAAACTCAAAGCCAGTATTTGGAGTTATTTCAACAAAATCAGACCCTACATTTTCAATTTCAAGTAAATCAACAATTAATTGAATACTATTAGTTGACTGTATCTCAAGACCTGTTAGATCAATTGAATGTTCATAAATATCATTTTGAGATAGATTGGATATATTTATTACCCATTCAATTCCTTCAACGGGAATAATTTTTATTAAAAGATTATTTATTTGTAGTGGTAAATTATTTTTAATTGAAATATCTAATTGACCTGAACTAAAAATTGCATCACTAAATTCTTCAAACTGAAAACTAAACGGCTCGATTAAATCCTGATTAAGTAAATTGAATATAAAGCCAGGTATTTGTTGAGTTGGGGGAAAAGGGATTTGTATTCCTGAAGCATTTATCAGCGACTCTACTAAGGGGTTGTCAGTTGATTCAAAAATTAAACTTTCTATTGTAATAACAGTGTCAATGTTAATCCCTGTAATATTTTGAATTAGTTCAGAGGGTAGAGTATATATACTATCATTTCTAAAAGCTAAGTGTATTAAATTGTTTTCATCATACTCTGTTGTTCCTCTCTCAGGAATCAAATCTGCAATTGTTACAGTTGAATTTATAATTGGAGTTACAACAGTTGGTGACCAATCTTCAATTTCTAGAGAATATTTTTTACATGAAGTAAAAAACAAAATAATTAATGAAACTGATAAAAATAATATATTCAGTCTAGACATAATTGATTAATTTTAATAACTTAACAAAGATGCAACAATTTTAAATAGTAAATAAATCTTCACGTAAATGAATAATTTTCACAAATTTTTGAACTCAAAAAAATTATTTATTGTTGCCGGACCATGCGTCATTGAAAGTGAAAAAATAGCATTTGATATTGCAAGAGAAATAAAATCAATAACTGAAAGACATGGTGTTTTTTTTGTTTTTAAATCATCTTATTCTAAAGCAAACAGAACAAAAAAAGATTCATTTACTGGACCTGGTCTTAGGGAAGGAATAAAAATTCTCTGCAGAATCAAAAAAGAACTAAATATTCCAATATGCTCCGACGTTCATGATTGCAGTGAAGTAAAATATGTTGCTAACAATTTGGATATTATTCAAATTCCTGCATTTCTTTCAAGACAAACTAACTTAATTAATGAAGCTGCGATGACAAAAAAATATATTAATGTGAAAAAGGCTCCATTCCTTTCTGCTAATGCTTGTAAACACATCGTTGAAAAAATCGAATCAAAAAATAACCAAAAAATTATTTTAACTGAAAGGGGTAATTCATTTGGATATGAAAACTTGGTTGTCGATATGAGAAATATTCCAATTTTAAAAAAATTTAACCACCCTGTATTAATTGATGCAACTCACTCTAATCAAAAACCAAATCAATCAAGCGGTGTCTCAGGTGGAACTCCTGAATTTATTGAAACAATTGCTCTATCTGGTGTAGCTGCTGGTGCAGATGGGCTTTTCATAGAAGTTCACCCAGAGCCAAAAGATGCACTCTCTGATGGGCAAAACATGCTAAGATTAGATTCGCTTGAAAATTTATTAGTTAAATTAAAAAAAATTAAGTTGGCTTTGTTTTAATATTCAGTTTGTATACTTAAATTATCAAAAGCAAGATGTACATTGGAAGGTAATTTTTTTTGAACATCTGAATGAAATCCCATCTTGTGTCCGATATGAGTTAAATATGCTATTCTAGGATTAATCTCCTCAATTAGCCTTAAAGATTCATCCAAATTATAGTGAGAAATGTGTTTTTCTATTTGAAGTGAATTTAGAATTAGTGTATCTGTATCAACGAATTTGTTTTTTTCGATGTCAGAAATATAGTTTGCATCAGTTATGTAGGTTAATCCTCCAATTTTAAATCCCAAAACAGGCAGTTTGTGGTGCATTACCCTAATTGGTAATATTTCTATTCCAAAAATTGTAAAGGGGTGGTTTGATATATTTATCATATCAAATTTTGGTTGCCCTGGATAATGGGGACCAAACATATAACTAAATTCAGTTTTTATATAACCAAAAACTCTACGTTCTGCATACATTGAAATAGGTTTTTTATTTAGATAATATACTGCTCTCAAATCATCAAGCCCTCCTGTATGGTCTCTGTGCTGGTGTGTAAAAAGAATGGCATCTACAGTTCTAAAGTTAGATCTTAACATTTGATATCTAAAATCAGGTCCTGAATCAATCAAAATATTTTTATTTTTTATTTTTACAATTACAGAATTTCTTAACCTCTTATCTCGCTCGTCATTGGATCTACATACATTACACGAACAGCCCACCATTGGAACTCCTTGAGAAGTGCCAGTTCCCAAAAAAATTAATTTAATATCCATAATAATAAATGTAATTTTTTTATTCTTTTTAAGCAAACTAAGTTAATTTTGTCTTAAAATAAATTAGTCATGGACAACGTGATACTCAGTGCTGCACAAAAAGCTCTTAACATCAATCTTGATGAGCACATTTATGGAACTTTCTCTGAGATTGGTGCAGGTCAAGAAGTAGTCCGACATTTTTTTAGAGCTGGAGGTGCATCAGGAACAATTGCCAAAGCTATGTCTGCTTATGATATGGATGTGAGCGATGCTATATATGGGAAAGAAAATACAGGTAGATATGTTTGTGAATCGAGATTAATTAAAATGATAGAAAGAGAGTACCTTTTGCTTGAAGAAAGACTTGACAGAAAAAAACACAAAAAAAAGTATTTTTTTTCTTTTGCTAACACAATTGCAACAACAAAGTATGACGATCAGCAACCTGGTCACGGGTGGATGGGAGTTCGATTTCAATTAAACGAAAATCAATTACCTAACGATGTAATTATACATATTAGACTTCATGAACACGAAGCTCGTCAACAACAAGAAACTGTTGGTATTCTTGGTGTAAATCTTCTGTATGCATGCTTTTTTATTCACTTTTCTCCAGAAAAATTTATAAAAAGTTTATATCACAACCTATCAAGAAAACAAGTCGAAATTGATATGGTTCAAATGAATGGGGACAATTTTAAACACATTGACAATAGGTTACTCAGCTTACTTCTTGTAAAAAATAAAATGACTGAAGCGGTTATTTTTGGCCCGGATGGTAATAGCTTACAACCTTCAGATGTTTTATATAAAAAAAATATTTTAACATTAAGAGGCAGTTTTAGGCCTGTTACTAAGGTAAATATTGATATGATTAAAAATGGTCTAAACAAATTTGTACAGGAAAAAAAGGTGTCTGAGCATGATCTCCAAGTTTTGTTTGAGATTACATTGAATAATTTGAAAGCTGAAGGAGATATAAATGAAAAAGACTTTATTGACAGAGTTGATATTCTATGCTCTATTGGACAAACTGTTATGATTTCTAATTACCAAAGATATTATAAGCTTCTTGACTATTTCAGAAGATTTAGTGACAAAAAACTTGGTATTATTTTAGGTGTTCCAAATTTACAAGAAATTTTTGACCCAAAGTTTTATCGTCATTTGGGCGGAGGAATATTAGAGGGAATTGGAAAAATGTTTAATCGTGACGTTAAAGTTTATGTATACCCATTTAAACCGGACGCAAAAAGTGAATTATTAACAAGTAAGAATGTAGAAATTAAAACCAGGATTAAACCTCTTTATAACTTTTTTAGATTTAATAAACGAATTGTTGATTTACATGATTACAATAAAGATTACTTAAATATTTTTTCTAGAAAAATTTTAAAATTAATAAAAAAACAAAAAGGTGGGTGGGAAACTATGGTGCCTACTTACGTTGACAACATAATTAAAGAAAAAAAATTATTTGGTTATAATCAAGATACAATTGACAACGGAAGAGCTAATCCTAAAAGTGCAATAAAAAAGTAAATTCCTAGATTAACTGCACCTTCGTAATCTTGAGCTATCCTTTGACCTAAAAATAAGCAAATGATAGTCAAAAGAACAAATACTTGCGATATATAAAAACTATGCAATTGACTAATAAAGTTTAGAGATATATTGAGGTTATTAACAAATGACAATGCACTTAACAACCCTGAAAGAATTTCTAACAAGGTAACAAAGATCAATAATAATTTGACCTGATTTTTCAAAAAAGTATTTTTGAAATGGTCTTTAAAATAATTAAGATTTCCATCAAAATTTAGTATTTTATCCAGACCTGATTGTAAAAACAAAATTGTAAAAAAAAATGACACGAAAAAGATGAAGGAATTATGATAAAAATATTCTTCCCATCCAATGCCAAGTTTAAAAAATTCTAATAGTGACTCAAACATTACTCAAAACTTTAACTAAATATAAACTTTTTCAACAATGTTGAAAAAATAATGACTTTTTATTATACCTAAATGTAAAAATTACAGATATTTAGATAAATTAAAATACAATGGGAAAGGTAATTTCTATAGTTAATCAAAAAGGAGGTGTAGGCAAGACCACTACTTCTGTTAACCTATCAGCCAGCTTGGGAGTTCTAGAAAAGAAAATTTTACTAATAGATGCTGATCCTCAAGCAAATGCTACTTCTTCACTTGGAATAGATTTACATGATGATAAAACTTCTAAAACATTTTATGAAGTTCTTGAGAACACTACATCAATAAAAGATTCAATTTTATCAACTGATTCACCAAATCTTGACATTATTCCATCTAGCATTGATTTAGTTGGAGCAGAAATTGAACTCGTTAACGTAAATGACCGTGAAAAAATGTTATATAATCAAATTAAGTTGATTAAATCAGATTATGATTTTATTTTTATTGATTGTCCCCCATCATTAGGACTAATTACTATTAATTGTTTAAGTGCATCTGATTCGATAATAATTCCGATTCAATGTGAATATTTTGCTCTAGAGGGTCTAGGCAAGCTCATGAATACGATCAGACAAATTCAAAATCATCACAACAAAGAACTGTCTATTGACGGACTTCTATTGACCATGTACGACTCAAGACTAAGACTTTCAAATAATGTTATTGAAGAAGTTAAAATGCATTTTGGAAACATTGTATTTGACACTATCATACAAAGAAATGTCCGACTCAGTGAAGCATCTGGACACGGAACAAGTATAATTAAATATGACGCTAATTGTCGTGGAGCAATAAATTATTTAAACCTAGCAAAGGAGTTTATAAACAAAAATCTAAATAAAATTCAAATACAAAATGGATTCTAAGAATAGACTTGGTAGAGGGTTGGCTTCTATATTCAATAATCAAACCAAATTAAACAATATAACCGAATTAAGCTTAGACTTAATAACCAGAAACCCTTATCAACCCAGAAGTAATTTTAGCAGTAATGAAATTAAAGAACTTGCCACATCAATCAAAACATATGGCTTGATTCAGCCAATAACAGTTAGAAAATCAAATCACAATAAATATGAACTAATTTCAGGCGAGAGAAGACTATTAGCCGTCAAATCAATCGGTATAAAAAAAATACCTGTTTTCATTAAAAATGTCCAAGATAAAAATATGTTAGCAATAGCTCTTGTAGAAAATATTCAACGTGAAAACCTTGACCCCATTGATATTGCCATAAGCTTTAAAAACTTAATTTACGATTATAACATGAGTCACGAAAAATTAGGTAAAAAACTAGGTAAAAGTCGTTCGTCAATTTCTAATTATATTCGTTTACTAAAACTTGACCCCATTGTACAAGCTGGTCTAAGGGATAAAATAATTAGCCTCGGTCATGCCAAAGCAATGATAAATGTTGCAAGCCATGAAGAACAACTTGAAATTTATAAATTAATTATTGAACAAAATTTGACTGTTCGCGAAACAGAAAAAATTTCAAGAGATAAAAATATAAGAGCACAAAAAATAGCAAAGGCCTTTAATGTTAATTTATCAGATAACTTTTTAAAAATGGAAAACAATTTATCGACATTTTTTAATAAAAAAGTAAGTCTCAAAATAAAAAAAAATGGGAGCGGTAAGATTGAAATCCCCTTTAATTCTGAAGAAAACTTAAATGAAATTATTAAAATTCTTTACTCTTAGAAGTCATATTTTTATTATTTTATTTTTTTTCCCAATTAAATTGGTTATTTCTCAGAATTTAATGAACGAAAACAAAAATTTGATAAGTCCCGCACTCATGTCTGCTTTTGTGCCAGGACTCGGACAAATTAAAAATAATAAAGTATGGAAAGTACCTGTAATTTATTCAGCAATTGGAACATGCACATATTTTTTTGTAAAAAACAACAATGACTTTAATAAATATAGTTCAGAATATTTTCGAAGAATAAATAATGAAAATAATATTCCTAATCAGTTCATTAACCTCAGCAACAATAATTTACTTACACTTCGCGATTACCACAGAAAAAAGCGAGATCTTAACGCCATATTAATTGTTGCTTTTTACATACTGAATGTAGTTGACGCTTCTGTTGATAATCATTTGAAAGAGTATAACTTAAATGATAATTTATCTGTAAATTTGAATTTTGAAAGTTTTTCAGAATTAAATAGATTAATTAATCTTGAGCTAAAATATAATTTTTAAATGAAAATAGGTATAATTGGATATGGTAAAATGGGAAAAGCAATAGAAAAAATTTCTATTAATAAAGGCTATAAAATTATATTTAAAATTAATTCGAAAAATTTAAGTGAATTAAATAAAACAAATGTTTCAAAATGTGATGTTATAATAGAATTTTCAAACCCCCAAAACGCATTCAAGAACATATCTTTTTGTCTTAAATTAGGGGCTAGAGTTATTTCTGGCTCAACTGGGTGGACTCGAAAGTTAGATGAAGTAAAAAAAATTTGCTTGAAAAACTCTGCTACATTCCTTTTTTCGGAAAATTTTAGTCTGGGATTAAATATATTTTTAGAATCAGTGCAAAAGATCGCTTCGGATTCCAATAAAAGTAAGTTTAAAGTTGAAATCACTGAGACGCATCATCTTTCAAAAAAAGACAAACCGAGTGGTACAGCACTTCTAATTGAAGATAAAATTTTAAGTATGCAAAATGCCCAACCAACAGAGATTAAGTCAATTAGAAGGGGTAATGTAATTGGTGATCACGAAATTAAGTATATTTACGAAAATGAGATAATTTCTTTAAAACACAGAGCTTTAAACAGACATATCTTCGCTAAAGGAGCTATTTTAGCAGCTGAATTTATTAGTAATAAAAAAGGGATATTTCATATGTCTGACATAATTAAAAATTAATTTATCATGTTTATATTTTCATTATTGACATTTTTTTTGTCGCTTTTTCTAATAATTAAAAGAAAATTCAAATTAAAAAATGTAATATTTGGTATCCTTGGCACTGGACTTATTTTAAACTTTATATTTTCAACTCAAATCGTTAAACAATTTTTTATTTTTTTAATAATTATATACCT
>MDTC01262489.1_pt1 | contig 14282 bp, 15 predicted proteins | sample 811181 | NCBI WGS metagenome assembly MDTC01 (sample SAMN05326644, study PRJNA326480) | marine metagenome | isolation source: seawater | place: Pacific Ocean: North | collected 2011 | reverse complement strand
GCCGTCGCCGAGCCCGACAAGGTGTCAGGCGCGTCCGCACTACTCCGCGACGGGCACCTGATCCGCGGACTCCTTGGCGGCGTCCTGGCGCACGAAGTGCTTGACGTCCTCACCGTCGACGATCTCGACCAGCACGAGTGCCGGCTGGTCCTGACCGCCCTGCACGGGCACGAAGCTGTGGCCATCCTTCATCCAGGACAGCACGGTGTCGCGGTCGACCGAGCGCGGGGGCAGGCCGTGCATCCGCACGTCGAGCTTGCTGATGAGGCCGCCAGAGACGGAACCGCCGTGGACTTCGACCCGAGCCATGCATCCTCCAGGAGTGGGGTGCGTCGTAGTCCGTGGGAGTCGCGGCGACCAGCCGCCCTACTGCGTGAGCCCGAGGGGATCGAGCTGGCGGCGCAGCGCCGGATCGACCGCACAGCCGAACACCGGCAGGGACGCGGGTGCCTCCCCCGCGTCGACTGCGGCGATCACCTCGTCGTCGAGCGGGTCGTTGGCCGCGGGCACCGCGAAGTAGCCCCCGCGCCAGGCCATGGCCCCGTCGTCTGCGAAGACGATCAGCACCGGGGCGACGTCCAGTCCGAGCTCGCCCTCGGCGCGGTCTCGGGGCAGCACGTGCACCTCGTAGCCGCGCTCGGTCAGGCGACGGGCGGGCTCGTCTGCGGCCCCGATGAGGAACACCGTCTCCCGGCGCTCCGGCAGCCGGCCCCGCGCCCCCAGGTGGTCGAGCAGGCCGGTCGTGCAGGAGCACCCCATCGAGATCACGTGCACGACACCTTCGTCGACCTGGTACGCCGCGAGCAGGCGAGCGTGGGCGTCCGGATCGGGGTCGGGCATGGCCACCACGTGGGACAGCATCACCGATCCCGTGATCAGCAGGGCGATCGGCGCCCACAACGCGATCACGCCCGCGCCCACCCAGGTCCGGACGCGCGCGCTCAACGAGGCAGCTCGACGTCGAGCCAGACGGTGTGCTCCACCCCGGAGTCGAGCCGCGCGACGACCGCGATCCGCTCGCCCTCGGCCAGGGGGCGCACGGGCTCGGTGAGCATGAGGTGCATGCCGCCCGGCTCGAGGGCGACCGCGCCCCCCGCAGGCACGACCAGACGCTCGATGGGCTCCATGCGGGCCATGCCGTCCACCTGCACCGTGCGGTGCAGCGCGACCTCTCGGGCGAGCTCGCTGGTCCAGCCGACCACCGCGACGTCCTGCGCACCCTCGTTCTGCAGCGCGCCGAAGCCGGCCAGCACCCGCACCCCGGGGGCGCTCGGCGGCACCCAGCCCGGGGAGAGACGCACGGGCTGCAGCGAGGCGATCGCCGCGCGGAGATCGGCGGCGACCCGGTCGGGATCGGAGGGTCGAAGCACGTATCCGCGGACCTGGCCGGTCGGATCGACCAGGAAGAGCGAGGTGCTGTGGTCGACCAGTCCGGACGCGCGCAGCTGGTAGGCGGCGCCCAGCTGGGAGACGGCGTGATCGATCGCGTCGCGGGTGCCGGTGACGCCGACGATGCGGGGGTGGTGGTGCGCGACCAGCTCGCCGAGCACGGGTCGGTCGCGCTCGGGGTCGACCGCCAGGAACACGGCCTGCAGGTCCTGCAGGTCGGGCGCATCGAGGACCCGGGCCAGGGTGCGGAGGGTCAGGGGGCACACGTCCGGGCAGCTGGTGTATCCGACGAACACCACCGAGAAGCGACCGTGCAGCCGAGCCTCGTCAAACGGCTGGCCGCTCCCGTCCTCGAGGTCCCAGGACGCGAGGCGAGCGTCCGCGGGCGCCTCCACCCAGGTCCGGTGGAGCGCGTCCGGGGCAGGCACGCGCGGCGGACTCCCTCCGCAGGCCGAGAGCACGAACACGACCAGCAGCGCGAGCGAGCGCATGGGACCTCCATGCAAGGTCTCGGACGCCGTGGCCACAGGTTGAGGCTCAACCTCCACTCCCCCAGGTCCGATCGGACAGGGGACCGGAGTTCGGATGTCGATCACGCGCTACTTCTGGCTACCGCGCCGGATGTCGGAGTTCGAGCAGCGCCACACCCGCCGCATGAACCGGCTCGGTGTGCTCTTCCTGTGGTGCAACGTCCCGGTCTTCGTGATCGTGGCCGGCTTCAACGGCACCGGACCCTGGCTCGCCGTAGCGCTCTCCGCCCTCGTGCTCGCGGGTCCAACCGCAGCCCTGCCCCTGTTCCCGAACCCACGGATCACATCGATGATCCTGGGCTTCGCCGCGATGTGCATGGGCGGCCTGCTCGTCCACTTCGGACAGGGCCCGCTGCAGATCGAGATGCACTTCTACTTCTTCAGCCTGCTCGCGGCGCTGGCGATCTACGCCAACCCCGCGGTCATCTGGATCGCTGCGGTCACGGTCGCTCTGCACCACTCGGTGATCTACCTGCTGCTGCCCTCGTCGGTGTTCAACTACGACGCCTCGATGTGGGTGGTCGCCGTGCACGCCCTGTTCGTGGTGGTCGAGTCCGTCGCCGCCGCCTTCCTCTCCCGCAGCTTCTTCGACAACGTCATCGAGCTGGACCAGATCGTCTGCAAGCGAACCGCGCAGCTCGACGAGCGCAACCGGGAGCTCCGCCTGGTGCTCGACCACGTCAACGACGGCCTCGTCACCATCGACCAGGCGGGGCGGATGGCGCCCGAGCGCTCGGCCCGCCTCGACGAGTGGCTGGGCGTGCCCGAGCCGGGCACGACCTTCGACAAGGCGCTGTCCGCGCTGGACCCCGCGGCGGGCGCGTGGTTCGAGGTCGCCTGGGAAGCCGTGCAGGACGGTATCCTGCCCCTGGAGGTCACCCTGGCCCAGCTCCCCCAGCGGGTGCAGCGTGACGGTCAGCACTTCCGCCTCTCCTACCTCCCGGTCAACGTGGTGGGCCGCCGGCCGGACCGAGTCCTCATCGTCCTGCAGGACGTCTCCGCCGAGGTCGCCCGGTCGACCGCCGACGCCGAGCAACACGAGCTGCTCCGGTCGCTGCAGGCCTACCGGGCGGATCGTCCCGGATTCACCGAGTTCCTCGACGAGGCCGGACGCCTCGTGAGGGATCTGGTGGAGGGGAGCGTCGATGCAGGAGACCAGCTTCGCTTCCTCCACACGCTCAAAGGCAACGCGCTGTCGTTCAGCCTGGACGTGTTCGCGGAGCGACTCCACGCCCTCGAGAGCACGTTGACCGAACAGGAACGCGGCCTGAACGACGCAGAGCGTGATCGGCTGGGGGCGACGTGGAAGCGCGTGGCCGGCAACCTCGGGAGCATCATCGACAACGCCCAGCCGGGAGTCCGCCTCGGCGAGGCCGAGTACAGGGCGTTCTGCGACGCGCTCCACCGACGCACCCCTCACTCGGAGCTGCTCCACGAAGCGCGGCGCTGGTTCTTCGAACCCGCGCAGGCCCGACTGGAGCGGCTCGCCCGACACGCACGTGCCGTGGCCACCCGATTGGGCAAGGACAACGTCGATATCCGGGTGACCGCGGATCACACGCACCTGCACCCCGATCAGTTCCGGGCGTTCTGGGCGGCGCTGGTCCACGTGGTCCGCAACGCGGTGGATCACGGGATCGAGTCGCGCCATGCCCGAGAAGCCCTCGGCAAGCCACCCTGCGGCACCCTGACCCTGGCCGTGCGCAGCGAAGGCGACCGCGTCTTCGTGGAGGTCCACGACGACGGTCGCGGAATCGACTGGGGGAAGCTGCGCGCGCTCGCCACCAGCCGCGGTCTTCCGGCATCCACGAAGAGCGACCTTCACGACGCACTCTTCGCCGATGGCGTGTCCACGACCCAGGTCGTCACCGAGGTCTCCGGCCGGGGCGTCGGAATGAGCGCCGCCCGCGCCGCCTCGGACGAGCTCCACGGGTCGATCGAGCTGGAGAGTGCTCCCGGCCAGGGCACCCGCGTCCGCTTCATCCTCCCGATCAACGACGTCACCGCCTGGCTTCCCCAGCGCGCGGTCGCAGCCTGAGGCTCCCGTGCACTCCTTCGCCACCCATCGCCCCTCCCAGACTCGAAGTCACGTGCGCACCGTCGCGGTGATCGCCGACGCCGGCTCGCCCGGCCTCCCCGCGATCCCCTCGCTTCCGCGGCTCGGCGTGCGCGTGAGGACACTGTACGATCCCCATCTGGACGCCATTGCAGACGATACGGACGTCGTGGTCCTCGCCCTGCGAGACCCAGCCGCGGTCGGCGTGGGCCTGACTGCCGCTCGCAGGTTGGCCCCGTCCGTGGGTCGGGTGATCGCCACCTTTCCCGACAACATCGACCAGGTGTTCCGCTGGTCCTGGCTCGCCGACGGCATCGTGCCCGCGAGCGCCAGCCCGTCGCAGCTGCTCGCGCGACTCGCCCTGGCCCTGGGCGGCGATGGCGCCCCCTCGCTCACGCGGGACGGCTTCGACGACGTCACCTTGCCCGGCGTGCCCCACTCGGTGCCACCGATGCTGCAGGCCATGGACGACGTCGAGACCACCGGTGCCGAGATGGTCGTCGAGCTTCACCGAGACGCGGAGCTGTCCGCGCACGCCCTGCGGCTGGTGAACTCGCCCGGCCTGCTGCTTCCCCGCCACCTCGACTCGCTGGACGAGGCCGTGGGTGTGCTCGGCCGCGACGCCGTGCAGGCCATGACGCTGTCCGCCGCCTGCGCGGACAGCTTCATCGACGTCGCCGACGACGTCGTCAGCCTGGTGCAGACGGAGGGCACGGTCCTGGTCCGACTGGTGCGTGAGATCGCCGGAGCCCATGCAGGAGAGGCCCAGACGGCCGCGATCCTCAAGAACCTCGGTCGGGTGGTGCTGCTCGGAGGGTCGGCCGAGCTGTCCTACAAGGTCGAGGAGGAGACCCGCCGCCGCTCGGTACCTCGCTGGCTGGTCGAGGAGCGCCACTTCGGCTGGTCCCACGCCGAGGCAGCCGCCGCGCTGCTGGCCGGCTGGGGCTTCCCCACGAGCGTCATCCGCACCATCTCCCAGAGCTGCACGCCGTTCCCCCATCCGGGACGGGGTCTGTCCGCAGCAGCGACGCTCTACCTGGCCAATGTCCTGCTCGAGGAGGCCCGCCTGGGCCGCAGCCTCGATGCACACCTCCCGCACGCATGGCTGGATGCGCTGCGGATCCCTGCGGTCCAGCTCGAGGCGTGGCGGTCCTTCGCCGGCGTGCTCGTCACCGCAAACCCCGAGCTGGGCTGACGCCCGGAGGAAGCCATGGCTCCGACTGTGCTGGTGGTCGACGACTCGTCCATGATCCGCATGCAGGTGTGCCGCACGCTGCAGAGCGTCGGGTACGAGACCGTGCAGGCGGCGGATGGTCAGGACGCCTGGGATCGCCTCGCCGGCGGCCTGCACCCCGACTTGATCGTGTGCGACGTCAACATGCCGCGGATGAACGGCCTGGAGCTGCTGGAGGTGATCCAGGAGCACCGAGACGAGCTCCCGCCGCTGACCATCGTGATGCTCACCACCGAGGGCCAGCCGGACACCATCCGCGCGGCACGCCAGCTGGGCGCCAAGGCCTGGCTGGTCAAGCCCCTGCGTCCCGACCTGCTGCTCTCCGCCGTAGCCAGCCTGGTCGACAAGGCAGCCTGATGCGCATCTCCATCATCCATCGCCGGACCGCCGTGGTCACCCACCTGAAGGACGTGCTGTCGGGCCTCGGGCACGAGGTGACGGTCCTGCCGCCGGACTCCGAGGACGCGCCAGGGGCGGAGGTCGTGTTCGTGGGCGTGCCCTCGCCCGCGGTCGAGGGGATCGCAAAGAAGGACCCTCCCACCTGGGTGGTCGGCTGCATCCCGGGGAACACCTCGGGCCGCTACCAGGCGGCGTTCGCCGCCGGCGCCGACGACGTCATGCTCGATGACGCCTGCGCTCAGGAGATTGCCGGCCGCGCGGACGCCCCGCTCCGCTTCGCGCGCTGGGCTCGCGCCGCCCAAGGCTCTGGACTCGACCTCGGTTCTGTCCAGACCTGGACCGACCTCGGCCCCCTGGTCGCCGGGGAGCTGACCCAGATGGTGGGCGTGCCCCTGGCCGCGCACGCCATCGAGGTGATGCCCGACATCTCCGTGGGCGCGCGCATGAAGCTCTCCCTGCCCAAGGAGAACGTCGACCTCGTCATCGGCCTGGGCATGGGGCGCGCCTCGGCGGCCGCCCTCGCCCAGCTGGTGTTCGGCGGTCCGGTCGACGACACGGCACTCGCCGACGCCATGCGCGAGTTCGCCAACGCGTCCGGCGGCGTGATCAAGCGCTGCATGCTCACCGAGGGGATCCAGCTCGCGATCGGCCTGCCGAGCGACTGCACCGCCCAGGACATGCCGCCCGACTGCCAGCTCTGGCGCCTGCACGGCTCCGGCCTGGACATCACCGTGTGGGGCGGGGCCCTGTCGACCGCCACCCAGCGCCTCACCGCGGGCGCGCTGCGGGAGGGCATGGTGATCGCCCGGTCGATCCGCTCGGCCAACGGCACCATCCTGCTCGCCGAGGGCTACGTCCTCACCGAGCGCTCGGTCAAGCGCGTGATAGACCACGTCGGCGCGCACACCCTCGTGGAGGTCGCGCGGGCCGCGTGAGAATGCCGCTCGATCGTCCTTCTTCCGGCGCCTAGTTCCCCTTCTTCGACCGGTGCGTCAGCCAGGTCGCGATGGCGAGCATGCCGGCAAACCACAGGCCGAGCACGCCGAGCAGGGTGGGCACGCTGTAGCCCTCGAAGCCGTCGGCTGTGCGCATGCCCAGGTTGTACAGCGGGATCTTGATGTGGCTGACCTTGTCGGCGCGGCCCATCTCCGCCGGCACGTTCAGCGAGGTGCCCGACTTGATCGCCGCCTCGAAGGCGAAGCGGGTGACGATGCCGTACACCACGACACCCGCGGCCAGGGGCATGTCCTTCAGCGAGACCAGCAGGCCCCCGAAGGTGATCTGGGGGATCAGCAGCAGGGGCAGGGTGCCGACCGCGGCCTCGCTGCTGCTGAAGATGGCGCTCACCAGCAGGCCCATGGCCATGCCGACGAGGCCGGTGCTGATCGCGACCAGAGACAGCAGCGGCAGGCTGTACTCGAGCTCCCACATGCCGAGCCCACCCCAGACGACCGCGGTCAGCACGAGGCACTGCAGGGTGACGAGCGCGCCCAGCACGGTGACCTTGCTGGCCATGTAGGGCAGGAGCATGAGGCCCACGCGAGCCTCGCGCCGCCAGATGGCCCGCTCGGCGATGAGCTCGCGCACGGCGGCGCTGGCGCCAAACCACAGCGCCGAGAGCACCAGCATGAACAGCGTCGCCTTGTCCGCCGCGGCGAAGACCAGCACCATGGCGAGGCCGAGGATGGGCGCCTGGGCGAGCAGCACGCTGGTGCCGGTCCAGTCCCGCAGCTTCACCTGGGCATAGCGCCGGGTCAGCGTCAAGTACTGCATCAACGCCGATCTTCGCGAGCGAGCCCCCCCCTGGGCGGTGCGCTGCACCCCTTCGAGGCCCAGCAGGTGCTGGCGGGTGCGCACATACGTCCGCCAGGCGCGGCTGTTGCGGTAGCGGTCGCGCCAGACCTCGGGCGTCTCGTCGGGGAGCACGGCGAAGATCTCGTCGGCGCTGCGCACACCGAAGTAGTGGCAGGCCTCGTCGGGGGGGCCGAACCAGGCGAGGCGCCCCCCCCGGGCGAGCACCATGAGGTGGTCGACCAGGTTGAGGATGGCGGGCGACACGTCGTGGGTGACGATGAAGACGATGCGGCCGTCGTCGGCGAGCTGACGGACCTGACCGACGATGTCCTGGGCGGTCTGGGGGTCGAGGCCGGACGTGGGCTCATCGAGGAAGAGGACCCGGGTCGAGCGGGTGAGCAGCTCCTGGCCCAGGTTGACCCGCTTGCGCTGTCCGCCGGAGATCCCGCGCTTCACGGCGCTGCCGATGCGGCTGTTGCGGATGTGGTCGATGCCGAGCTCGGTGAGCACGCGATCGACCTCGCGCTGCACGGTGTCGCCCTTGACGTCGGTGGGGAAGCGCAGCCGACCGGCGTAGCGCAGGCTCTCCTCGACGGTGAGCTCGCTGTGCACGACGTCTTCCTGGGGCACGATGCCGACCATGCTGCGGTCGGACTGCAGCAGCTGGTGGAAGTCGTCCCGGTCCAGGAGCACGTCACCCGAATCAGGGGGTGCAATACCCGCAATTGCAGACAGGAGCGTGGTCTTTCCCGCCCCGGACGGACCGACCAGCGCGATGACCTCCCCGCTGAAGACGGTGAAGTCGACCCCGTCCAGCAGCACGATGCTCTCGCCACGGCTGTGGATGGTCCGGCTCACGTTGCGCACGGTCAGCGAGCTGAACGACTCGAGCCCGAACACGGAGAGGCGCTCGTCCTCGGGGTCGATGGTCAGGCGGTAAGGCCCCACCCGCACGTCGGACTCGGGCGAGAAGGGTGCTGCGCTGACCGCGTGGCCGTCGACCAGGGTGGGTCGGCCCGAGCCCAGGTCGACCACCCGCCAGCCCTCGCCGGTGCGCACGAGTCGGGCGTGCCTGCGGGCCACCTGCGGGTCGGGCAGGGTGACCTCGCACACGGTGTTGCGCCCGACGACGACCTCGTCCTTGCCGGTCAGATCGAAGGTCAGGTCGCCGGCAGCGTGGCGGGGGTCGTGCTTGCGGTAGAGCGCGCCGACGAGCATCGGGTCGACGCCCAGCTCCTCCGCCGCGCGCTGCAGGCGGCCGATCTCCCGGCGATCGATGCGGCCATCCCGGGCGCTGACCGCGAAGAGCGCGTCGAGCAGGAGCAGCGACTCGGCCGTACCGTATCGCTCGGCAAAGGCGCCCAGATCGAGCTCCTCGCCGACCGCCGCCCGCAAGGCCTCGCCCTCCGCCCGCCCGAAGCGCGACGCAAAAGCCCGCAGCTCGTCATCGCTGACCTCCGCCCGATGCTCCGGAGCGAGCGCCAGGCCGAGCAGCGCGTCGATCTCGTCGTGGTCGAGATCGGTGCGGGCACGCAGGCTGTGCTTCAGGCCGTCGAGCCCGTCCTGGTCGACATCGTCGGACACGATGTTGGCCAGCATGCGGGTGAAGTCGACCGCGAAGCGGATGGAGTCGTCACGGTCGACCGTGTTGCGGTCACCGAGCAGCCTCCGGAACTGGTCCTCCAGGTGGGCCGACAGCATGGGCCCGTCCTCGGGATCAGCGGTAGGTGACGGCGACCGCGACGCCCGCCTTGGCGTCCGCGGCCGCGAGGTCCTTCGCGTGCACGACGACGTAGTAGGTCGCGATCTTGTCGGTCTTGAACTGCACGACCGGCATGTTGTCGCTGGTCTCGTCGCGCTTCTGGACCTTGCCCTCGAGGTCGTAGATCACCACGTCCAGGTCCTTGACCGCGTCATCGCCGCAGGTCTGGATCTGGTACTCCTTGTTCGGGTAGAAGGTCACCAGGTAGTTGCGGGTCGCCCCGAACTCCAGGCTGGTGGTGGTCATCGTGCGGATCCCCCACCCGTCGGCGTAGCCGTCCCACACCTTGGTGCGCAGGCAGGACTCGGCCTCGTCCTCGTCCGCATGGGCGGGCACCGCGCTGGCGGTCGCGAGGAGTGCGAAGATGGCGAGGTTCTTGGTCACAGGGCCTCCAACGAGGGACGAGCAGGGACGACGGCAGGCTCGAGGGATCAGAGGAGCGCGAGCACGTCCTCGGTCACCTTGATGACGGTATCGATGTCCTGCTCATTGAGGCTTTCGGGCTTCTCGGCCAGACCCTTGAGGGTCTGCAGCGAGGCCTCCAGCTTCTCGGTAACGGCTGCCGGGGCCTTGTCCTTCCCCTCGCCCTTGACGTACTCGATAAAGTAGTCGACCACATGGGGACGCTTGAGGATGCCGTCGACCGAGCCGGGCTTGCCCTTCTCCTTGGCCGCGCGGGCCACGAGGTTGGCGCCCTCGAGCCAGGAGCCGGCCTGGATGAGCGGCACGACGCGCTTCTGGCCCTCGAACTCGAGCTCGGGGATCACCGCGCCGGACAGCTCGTCCAGCTCCTTGAGGAGGTCATCCCGGGTGACAGCGTCGGCCTTCACGCGGTCGATGATGTCCTTGATGGTCTTGTCGATGTCATCGCCGCCCTTGAGCGTCTTCATGCCGGTCTGGATGTGCTCGAGGCGCTGGACCAGCTGCTCGTTGTCGGCGGTCTTGACGGTCAGGAGCATGTCGGCGATGACGACGCCGGTACGCACGGCGACATCGTCCGTGTCCTGATCGTCGAACTGCATGTCGCGCTTGGTGATGAGCGTCGCCAGCTTGGTGTCGATGCCCGCGGACTCCATCGCCTCCTGGGTCTCCCGGGGAGACGGCACGATGGTGAAGCGGCGAGCGTCGTCGTCACCGGACGCGGCGCCCTCCTTGAGCTTGTCCGGATCCATGTCGCCCAGCGGGTCGGCCTTGGGCGTCTCGCTGGGGGTCTCGGCGGTGCTTCCGCTGGTGTCGGCGGCGGGCTGGCCGGTGCAGGCCGCGAGGGTGAGCAGCAGGGAAACGGTACCGAGAACAGGAAGCGAGCGAAGCAGCATCGGAGTCACCGGGGTTGTTGTGGGGTCTCCATGGGGGGACGGGCGCCATGCGCACGCCGTCCTCTACGACGACGGGCCGGACGTTAGCGCAGCGATTCGCGCGGGTGCAACCGACGGCCCAGCCCAACACATCGGATTGACGCGCCATGGCGTGAGACCGAATCCGAACGGCGGCTCATGGATGCCTCCTCGCGCGGACCAGCAGCAGCGCGTCATCGCGGGGCGGATCCTCGATCCGCTCGAAGCCGGCGCGGTCGAACAGGCGGTGCAGGCGCTCGGGGCGGCGGCGCACGCTGGGCCAGTCCAGCAGGCGGTCGAGCAGGACCGAGTCGTCTGAGGGTGCGAGCGCCATCGCGACCACGATCCCATCGGGCGCGAGGCAGCGGTGCACCTGGCGGAGCAGGGCGACCGCGATGCGATCGGGCATGTACTCGATGAGCCCGTGGATGATGATCGCGTCCTGGGGGGGCAGATCGTGGCGCAGGCGACCCATCGCGAACTCGGCCGCGCTGGCCTGGATGGTACGCAGCTCGACCTTGCGCGGGCGCAGGGCGACCCCGGCGTCGAGGAACGCGAGGGCGTCGCGGGAAGAGTCCATGACCGTGACCACGGTCGGGGCGTCCCCGAGGCGGGTGGAGAGGGAGGCGACCAGGGATCCCGTGCCTGCGTTGAGGAAGAAGATCCTGCGGTTTCGATGCGATGGAAGCAGGGTCGCGGTGGGCTCCACCACGGCCAGGCGCACCGCGCGGATGGCCTGCAGGGTGGGGCGGTCGAGGAGCCAGCGATCGATGATCTCGCCGAGCTGGCCGTCGCCGCCCGCGGTGTCGACGAGCACGTGGGCGAGGACCTCCGCGGCATGGGCGCCGGCTTGCTGCTTGCGCAGGGTGCGGTCGGCCAGCGATGCGCGGACCAGGTAGGGATGCAGCTCACGGCCGAGCAGGCGGGCGGCGTCCTCGGCGACCTCGGGGTCGGAGATGCTGCCGAAGAGCGCGACCATCTCTCGCTGCAGCCGGTCCAGGGTGGCGCGGACCCGGGCGGTCGCCTGCTCGCTGGACGCCTCGGTGCGCAGCTCGGTCTCGGCCTGCAGCAGCGCCTCCTTGGTGGCGTCGGACAGGGCGGTGACGTCGCCCTTGACGCGCTCGGCGCCCGGCCGGTCGATCCCCTCCCCCCGGCCGAGGCCGCCGGCGACCGCAGTGGTGGTCAGGGTGCGGATCCGCTGGGAGGCCATGCGGGCGACGGCCTCGTAGAAGCGCGAGCCGACGATGGGCTCCCGCTCGAGCATCGCGCGCAGGTCCGCCCGCGACCAGCGTCGGATCACCGTGTCCTCCGCCGCGCGCACGTCCGCCGAGCGCGGCGTGTCCTCGAGGTAGGCCATCTCCCCGACGACAGCCCCCGGGCGCAGGACCGCCAGGATGACCTCGGGGGTGGCCCTGCGATCGACCACCTCCAGAGAGCCCTCCTCGACGAGAAACACGTCACCACCGGGCTCTCCACGGCGCATCAGGTAGTTGCCGCGGGGCAGCTCCATCAGGCTCGAGGCCGTTCGGAACAGGTCTTTCTCGTGCTCGGAGAAGGGCGCGAAGAAGCTCATCGGGCTCCCGTGAGCGGGGAGGGTAGCAAGGGTGCGGCATGCGCGCGGCCCGGATACGGCCGCAGCCCCGGCATGGAGATCGGCATGGCGACCTTCGCTGCTCAAGACCAGCTCGACGGACTCGTGGCCCGCCTCAAGGAGGTGGGCTGGAAGGAGCGCGACAGCGTCAAGGAACAGATCCTCGCGACCGCGACGGCGGCGCTCGCGGACACCGAGCTCTCGGTGGTCCAGGAGTACCTGGAGACCGCCGCCAAGGGCCTGTCCAACCTCGAGCTCCGCTGGGAGATCGAGGAGGTCATCGAGACGCTGACGCCAGCGCCGGAGGCCGAGGAGGAGCCCGAGGCCGAGGAGGAGTCCGCCGAGCCCGGCAAGCTCCGCATGAGCGACCTCGACATGGTCTACGACGACCCCCGCGGCCTGCAGCTGTACAAGCACAAGCTGCAGGATCGCTGGTTCGCCGTGCAGGCCGACCCCATGAGCGGTCAGCCGCGCATGTTCGAGCTGCACCCGAGCGAGGTCAGCCAGCTCAAGTCCCAGCTCCAGGGCAGCCCGTACTGGATGCTCGGCGCGGGGTGAGCCCTCAGGGATCGACCTTCACGGTCGCCTGGTTCGGGCCGGGCACGGTGACGACCCACTCGCCGCGCTCGACCGGGCCGAGGACGTAGCCCAGGTCGTACACGCACTCGCAGTCGACCGGGTCCTTGCTCCTGTCGTCGTAGGTGACGGTGATCACGCCAGCTTCGTCGTCCACACGGGCATCGACGTGGATGTCGTTGTTGCAGTTCAGCGGGTGGGCGCGGTGGGCGACCGTGATGCTATCCTGGGAGCCGGTGAGCAGGAGATCTTCGATCGGGGGCTCGGCACCGTCCTTGTTGAGGCACTCCGTGATGACGAAGTCCTCCACCGGCACCTTGGGCCCATCTCCGCAGGCGACGAGCGCGCCGCCGACCAGGGCCAGCCACAAGATCCTGCTCATCATGACCTCCTCGGCGGAGCCTCCCCCGCGTGACCGGTCATCGCGTCCAGGTGTGCGCCCAGGCGTTCGACCGAGATCCCCAGGTATCCCGCGGCTTCGTGCACTTCCCTGAGCTCCCGGGGGTGCAGCACGCCGTCCGCCATGCAGACTGTGTAGAAAAAGCCCAGCAGAAGCAGCTTCTCGGCGTCGGACATCTGATGCGCCAGCTCGGTGCGGGCGCGGATTGCGACATCCCGCCACACATCGGTCGGCCCGTCCTCGTCCACGAAGCCGAGCCGCTGCAGGGTGCCGTCGGGCCAGGCCTTCTCGATGAGGTCCCACTCGCGGTCGTCCACCCGACCGTCCGCCGCCGCGACCCGGCGCAGCATGTCCAGCCCGAACGCAACCTTGAGCCGCTCGATGTCATCCATGGGGACCTCGTGAGTCGTGGGCGCGGGGAGTCCGTAGCCGGCGCGCGGCCGCTTGCCACGGGTTAGCGCGCGACTCCAGGAGCGGTGGATGACCGACGAGACCCTCGCCCCCATCGCCGCACGCCTGCGCGCCACGCTGGAGGCCCTGCCCGACGCCGGCTCCCTCCACGTCACCGCCGTCACGTCCGGCGAGCGCCTGGTCGTACACACGGTCACCGGCGCGCGGTTCGAGGCCTGGACCGCCGAGGATCCGCCCGACCTGTCCACCCTCGGACGCGTCGCCGCGGCCCACCTCCCCCGCCTGCAGGACGAGCCCTACGACCTCTACACCGCGTCTGGCCCCGGCTACGCCGCCGTCGAGCTCCGCAGCCTGGCCGGCTTCTCCCTGCTCGAGATCGCCGTCCTCAAGGACGGCCAGCCCCTGCGTGCCCGGGTGCACCAGGAGGACGACCTGCGCTGGGAGGCCGAAGAGGCCGGGCTCATCGGCGAGGACTTCGAGGACTTCCGGGAGCGCAACGCCCTGTGGGAAGGGCTCGGGGGGAGCAGGCCGGGCGGGTGGGAGCTGACAGTCGTGGAGCCCGGGGAGGGGGTGCCGGGGGTTCTGGGCGGGTGAGGCGGGGGATCCGGGCGGGTCGGAACAGTGCTCGGCACAGAGGCTCAGAGGCACAGAGGGGTTCACAGAGGGGGTGTGGGAGTTCGAGCGGCGGTCTTCACCGCGGAGGAGCGGAGGACCGGAGATCTGACGGAGGTGGGAGTCGCTCGGACGCAGATGATCGTGCTGACGAAGGCAGTTTGGGGGACTCGGTCGGCGGGGCGACCCGTGCG
>MDTC01075608.1_pt1 | contig 14283 bp, 16 predicted proteins | sample 811181 | NCBI WGS metagenome assembly MDTC01 (sample SAMN05326644, study PRJNA326480) | marine metagenome | isolation source: seawater | place: Pacific Ocean: North | collected 2011 | reverse complement strand
GGAACAATTTATCGCTATTTCGACAGCAAGCGCAGCCTACTCTACGAAGTTGTTCATCGACACTACGACATACTCTTCGACGAGATCCAAAAAACATTGCCAAGCATTGAAAGCCCCAGCAATCGGCTACGCTATCTAATCCATCGAACCCTTCTCACGATATTAGATGATCGCGGGATGTGTCGACTGCGCGTACTTTGCAGAAACTTGGAAGCCAACGAACGTCCATCTCTCGCACAAGATCAAAACCGCAGAATGGCCGATATGATGACACACGAAATAAAAGCCGGCATGAGGGACGGTTCATTTCGTTCAGACACCTCACCAAGCATCGTATGCTACATGATTGGCGGCGCACTCGAGTTGACAGAGTATTCCTATATGCAAACTGGAAAGGCAATTAATGTCGATGAAACAACAAAATCTATTTGGCAAACAATTCAACGCGGCATCAACTCAAGCGATGCCACTGAAGAACCCTTAGCGAAACTAATTGAGCGACTAACGCAAATAACTGACCGGTTAGATCCCGCATGAGTTTTTGGTAATGATCAAAATATAAATCTCTAGTCCATCTATTTTACAAGGAAAATAAAAAATGATATCTGTAATTCGCAACACTGCACTGCTTGCCGCCTTTTCAGTTTTTTCACAACTTGCATCTGCCGATGTGAGTGGAAATTGGATCTTTGATGTTACATTAGCAGGCGGCGCAGGGAGAGGTAATGCAGAGATTACGATGACTCAAGAAGACGAAGGAAAAATATCCGGGAGCTACTCTGGGCAATTAGCAAACGGGGCAATCGGAGGCACCTATGAAGGTAACAGTTTCGAATTTGCAATCACAAATGATCAAATGGGAATAGAAATAATCTATCGAGGAGAGCTAGAAGAGAACGGCACAGTTACAGGCTCTGTCATTGCGCAAGGGCAATCTATGGGTACTTTTTCGGGAAAGAAAAAAATGTAGAGCCAAACAAAGCAGAGAACATGATTTCTTAATCACGGATAGTAAAAGACATTGATTGACATTTTTTATAATCATCGCCTTTCCTCGTTCATAAGCAAATAGAACTATGTGCCTCTCTGCGTCTCCGAACAGTATCCATTTTTAGCGAGTGGTCTTGTGCAAACGCGCACCTCACCCGTTTTTTTATTCAACAATAATCCAGAGGCTGCGATAAATTCATACTCGGCACCCGAATCAGTCCGAGATTCAGCCCCGCAGCCAAGCAATAGGATTGTTAAGGCACTTATTAGGGCCAATCTCATTTTGGGAAACCTTCAATTAGATGTATTCTCTGTATCGGAACGCAACGCAAATAGTTTATAGCTGCCTTACCAACATCGAAAAGATTCGGTCGGCGAGAGAATTTTAATCTATGACTACTTACATCCGAGCCCTGTTTAAAGCTTTATTATTGTCGTGTACAAGCTTGCTTTGCTTCGCTAATTCATCGGCTCAAGCTAGAGATAACCCTCCCGAGCACAACCCACCTTCTAACGAGAGCAACGCAGAGCAAAGGATTAGCGTAAAACAGATTCCTTCAATTCCAGTGGAGGAGATAGTCATAAGCGCTCGGCAATCTTTCAGCAGCCTACGAACCCAAATAGACATTGCTGAAAAATCTCTTTACAACACATATAACAACCTTAACGATCTCGATGAGTACGACGTTGAGTGTCGGAAAACTGATTGGGCGGGCACGTTCATTCGTGAACAAATGTGTTGGCCCGCTTTTCTTACAGAGATGAGCGCGCGCAATGTACAAGACTGGAGGAGAGATCTTGATATTCTGATTCCTGTCGATCATATGATATTGCTGTATGGCGATAAAATGGATGTGCTGCGAGCCAATGTGCGACGTATAGCAGGAGAATATCCTGAAGCTGCCATTGCTCTGCTCGAGGTCGGAAAGCTGCAAGCCGCGATAAAACGCAAACATGATATGTGTATGGCGCAGAAACCAGTGCTATTTGTGTTCCGACTTTGCAAGTAATGGGCAAGATGGATCTGAATATTTAATGGATCGTGGAGTAACCGACCCAGCTTAAGATAAATCAGTTAAAAACAAAAAAAGGAGTTAAAAATGAAAAAACTTACATCAGCAATAACATTACTCTGCTGCGGAATGATAGCTCCGCTGCTTACTTTTGGTTTCGAGGTGATCGGAGATGAGGTGAACCTGAGCGGAAAAATAACATCTACGACCTTGACCGATGAGGGCGGGATTATCAACGTCGTCTCTGACAACGAAATATATGGAAAAACTTGGTTAACCTATAATATTGATTTAGATAATCCGAATTCTGTCAACCAAGGTTCTTTTCAAGGCAGAGCTACTGCAATTAACAATGATGGCTCAAGGGTAAGCTCAACACGTCAAGGCGTCTGGAGCAGAGATGGCTATATCTACTCTTTTTATTCTTTGGACGATGTAAGCGACGGGAATCAGTACATTTGTATCACAACAATGAATGTCAAAGACGATTCAGTTGAAATGAAATTTTATCCAAAGTGAGCAAAATAGAAAAAACGGAACTGCAGGCATTTTTGTCCAAAGAGTTTCCTCAGAAAAATTTTCTAATCGAATGCTTTGAGAAAGACACTGTGACTATAAGGCGCAGAGTTAGTAGCGCTGACTTGCGTCCTGGCGGAACGGTTTCTGGCCCAACAATGATGGACCTAGCTGACTGTGCGCTTTATGTTGCGATATTAAGGGAAATTGGCCTAGTTGCGTTAGCTGTTACAACGAGCCTAAATATCAACTTCTTACGCAAACCAGTCGCTGGAAAAGATTTAATAGGCGTATGCAAAATACTGAAACTAGGTAGATCGTTAGCGGTGGGGGAGGTGTCGATTTACTCTGAAGGCGACGATGAGCCCGTTGCCCATTCTGTAGGAACTTATGCTATACCAATCGATAAATAACGTACGACTTAAGCAGGTAAAACATGTCATCTCAAACCTCAGAAAAGCAGGAAGATTTCTAAGTATATTGCCTCTTGCAAGTCTTACTAACGATATGTTTTTAAAAAATATTGGTAAATACACAAGCTAGTCACATTTAACAGGAATCCATAATGACAAATAAGAATCGTCGTAATTTTTTAAAAGTAGCGGGGCTCGCCTCTATGGCACTGCCACTAAAGGCAGTTAAAGGCCAATCTTCAAATCAAACCCGATCCGTGACGACTCTTAATTCAGCCCCAAAACTGACCAAAGTAACGCCGTTTGTTATTAAAACGCCTCCGCCTCAATGGGGTGGAGGGACTTGGTATTTTATAAAACTAGAGACCGATACCGGGCTGGTCGGATGGGGAGAAACTGCAGTTTTAAATGCATTTGGAGGAATGACTGAAAGTTATAAACTGATGATTCAGGAATCATTTTCCCGCTTCTTGGAAGGCAAAAATCCTCTTGAACCTGAGACGCTTTACCACCGGATGGTGAGAGGCCTGACACATCAACATGCAGACTATGCTCGATTCGGAATTATTAGTGCCTTTGATACTGCTTTGTGGGATATCGTGGGCAAGCACTATAACACTCCGGTATACAATCTTCTTGGTGGAGCATATCGTGATCGAATTAGGAGCTACACGTATATTTACGACACTGTAAAAATGTCGGCTGGCGGAGAGACCATTCGCAATTGGACACAGAGACCGGAAGTACTCGCCGAGTTGTCTGCGCGCTTGGTTGATGAAGGCTTCACCGGATTAAAGTTTGACCCAATTCCCCAATCAAAAGATGGAGGAGCGACTGGCGCGCCTTGGGAGCTATCACAGGCAGAATATGATCACACAGCAAAGGCATGCGAAGCGATTCGTGAAGCCATTGGGACACGAGCCGATATCCTAATCGGTACGCACGGACAAATCACGCCCTCGGCTGCCAAACGGCTAGCAAGTTACATGGAACCTTATGATCCGCTGTGGTTTGAGGAACCTTGTCCACCCCGTAACTATAAACAGATGGGGGAAATCGCGCGCGCCACTTCCATTCCCATCGCGACGGGAGAACGTCTCGTTTCTCCACATGAGTTCCAAAATCTTTTTGCCGAAGGTGCTTGTGCGTTTGCGCAGCCAGATCTCGGCAGTGCCGGGGGAATCACCGCTTGTAAAAAAATTGCAACGCTCGCAGAAGTCAATTACGTGCTTATGGCTCCACATATTTGGGGCGGACCAATAATCACTGCGGCGGCGATTCAGCTCTGCGCTAACGTACCCAACTTTCTGATCCAAGAGAGCATCTATAAATCAGGTGGATTTTTTAACGAAATAATTATGGAGCCCTTTATTTGGGAGAATGGAGATTTTATTCTGACGGATCGTCCCGGAATTGGATGTAATTTAAATGAGGAAGGTTTATACAAGTATGCTGTTTAGTAAAATGTGTATCCTTTATTCCATCGTAAAAGATTCGGCGAGACTCAGGGCGTAAATATGAAAAAGATACTTTCTGTCCTCGTAATTTTACCGGCTCTATCAGTAACAAATGCCCATGCAAAATACGAGGAGGCGCCGCCACAAACAAGCGATAGTTTAGTACCGGCAACCTCTACTTTTTCGCCTTGGCAACACAGCGTTGGAAACTTCTCCATCTCCTGGCAAGGTCGAGACCTAACAAGCGCTGAGTTGGTGATCTCATTATCTGGAGACACTTCTCATCGTCGTTGGCACACACTTGCCGGCACTTCTTTTATAGTGGCTGCTGACGCCAGCGTCGAAGCCCAACCGGGAAGTGGGTTTTCACATCTAAACGAAATAACGCATGCCCGTTGCGGAGGGCATAGTGTTGAAAAAGCCTTCAAATTGGGCGAGGCTCTTGCCATTTCTGGCAAGTTAGATTGCTCATCTCTCGGTCAAATTGACTTTGTGCTCACGTTAACGGAAGTGGAAAAAAACCAACTTCAATTCGATCTTAAAATTGACAGCGACCAAATTGGGCGAAGCGGTCTCTTGTTCGCCTCACAACCCGGTGAAAAAATATTTGGCTTTGGAGAGCAATTCAGCGCTTTTAACTTTAAGGGGAAACGAGTACCGATCATGGTCGACGAGCAAGGTCTGTCGCGTGGCGCCCAACCCCTCACAGATTGGTTCGACGAGAGAAGTATTAGTGCTGCGGGAGAGTGGTATTCAACTTACGCCCCCGTTCCGCATTTCATCACAACTGATTTAAGATCATTTATGCTAGAAGGCGCAGAGTTTTCAGCAATAGACTTACGCGTCGAAGACCGAATAGCACTAGACACATATACTAATAATTTAGTGGCCCGTTTGATCATTGGAGAGACCCCCTTGGACCTCATCGAGGGGTTTACGCTCTTCTCAGGCCGTATGCGAGCCCTGCCTGAATGGGCGACGAAAGGACTGATCCTCGGCATTCAGGGCGGCACGGAAAAGGTATTAGATGCCTTTTCGGCTCTTAAGCAGGAGAATGCCAAACTTTCTGCAATGTGGATGCAGGACTGGCAAGGGCAGCGCAAAGTCGCACAGGGTGAGCGTCTTTGGTGGAATTGGGAGCTTGACACAACTCGCTATCCGAAATGGGAAGAAATGGTGGGTACTCTTAGCGCAGAGAACGTCCGGGTGATGGGTTACATAAACCCTTATGTGCATGAACTTGACCAAGCAGGCAAAGACAATTATCGGCGAAATCTTTTCAAAGAAGCCGAAAATCAAAACTTTTTAGTCAAAAAGTTAGACGGTTCATTAGCAACGACAGGCGGAGCAAATTTCTTAGCTTATGTGGTCGACGTCACCAACCCCGAAGCAAGAGAGTGGTACAAAGAAGTTATAAAAACTGAAATGCTGGGCGCTGGGTTATCGGGTTGGATGGCAGACTTCGGAGAAGCTCTTCCTCTAGATTCTCAATTATACTCCGAAGAAAATCCTACAGCGTCTCACAATCGGTATCCCGAGCATTGGGCGACGCTTAATCGGGAGGCTATTGAAGAGGCTGGCGCGGGAGATGATGCAGTTTTTTTCATGCGAGCCGCATACACAAAAAGTCCAGGCTCAAGCACCCTTTTTTGGGCAGGAGATCAAACATCTAACTGGGATAATTATGATGGAATTAAAACTTCAGTTACCGCCCTCTTAACAAGCGGTATATCTGGCTTCGCTTTTAATCATAGTGACGTCGGTGGTTGGCTATCGATAGATAAGAATGATTTAGGAACTCCGATCTCTGTGAGACGGACAAAAGAACTGATGCTGCGATGGATAGAACTTGGCGCTTTTCAATCTATCTTTCGCACACATGAAGGGTTGAAGCCAAACTGGGCCCACCAATTCGATTCAGATAAAGAAACTTTGCAACACATTGCAAGATTTTCTAACGTCTACAATGCTTGGCATAAGTATCGCCGTGCCTTAGTGGGCGAAGCCACTGAAAAAGGCTGGCCTGTTGTTCGTCACCCGTTCCTTCATTATCCAGATGAACAACATTTTTGGGACCTAAGTTATCAACAATTTATGATAGGGAATGAACTCTGGTTTGCGCCAGTCCTTGATGAGGGTGCTGTAGAGGTCGCTATCCGATTACCTGAGGGAAGTTGGATACATGCGTTCACCGGTGAGACTTATATAAGTGAGGGCGCGGACAGAGAACTTATTATTCCCGCACCAATTGGAACACCTGCAGTTCTGTATCGCGAAGGCTCAGTGGTTGGAAAAGATTTCAGGCTACAATTGATGAATAATGGTGTAATAAGCTCAAACAGAGGGTGAGGAATAATTTCATAGAAACTCGTAGGATCAAGTTTCACGGTTTCCTCCCTAGCCTCTTTTGTTGAAAGTTCAATTGCTTTACGATTTAAATTTGCATCCGAGGGTTAAGGCAAACATATGATTTATTTTGAACCACCCACTCAAACAAAGAGGGCAATTTTGCGCCCTTGTAAGTTATTACTGGCAACCTTAATTATGCTTATTGCAACCAACAATAGAGCCCAAGAATTAGGGGATCATCAATACACATCAGAATCAGTTCAGTTGGGTTTGGGGATCTACAATCGTGAGTGTGCCCTTTGCCACGGGCCTCAAGGTGACCTCGTAGACAATATTGATTTACGTAGAGGTAAATTTCGATCTGCTTCATCTGATGATGACCTGAGAGATGTAATTCTTGAGGGCCGAGCGCAGGGTAGAATGCCCGCGTTCAATCTAAGTGATGAAGAACTTAGCGGCGTAATTGCTTTTATAAGAGCAGGCTTTGACCCGGATGGTATCGCCGTAAGAATTGGTGATCCTGGGCAAGGGAAGATTATTTTCGAGGGCAAGGGAGAATGCTCCAATTGTCATCGTGTTAACGGAATCGGTCCTCGAGTGGCACCTGACCTCAGTGACATCGGCATGACACGCACCGCTGCAAATCTCCAACTCAACCTACTGGATCCTGCTGCAGCAATTTTACCCATTAACCGACCGATACGCATTGTCACACTCAATGAGGAAACCATAGTCGGCCGCCGACTCAATGAAGATACCTATACGGTCCAAGTCATGGACTCAAATGAACGCTTGCGCTCGTTAGTCAAAGCGCAATTGGTAAGCTACGAAATAAGCGATCAACCTAGTAAGGTAGCAACAACGTTAAACTCTGACGAGGTCGCCCACGTTATTGCATACTTGCTGACCTTGACCGGGAGGGGGAACAAGTTATGAGATTGACCAAAACGCTTTACACATTTTTCTTATTTACCGCCTGCCTTAACAGCGTTTCAGCGCAGGTAACTTATCAAAGAATTGCCAACTCTGCTGACGAACCAAATAACTGGCTCACATATAACGGAAGCTATATGAGTCAGCGCCACAGCCTACTCGACCAAATTGACAAAACCAATATCGATAATTTAGAACTCAAGTGGGTATTGCAAAATCAAGTTTTCGGAGCGTGGCAGTCAAACCCTATAGTGGTTGATGGAATAATGTATATCACTGAACGACCGAATAGCGTCATGGCCGTCGACGCCTTAACCGGTCGAGTGTTTTGGAAGTTCGAGCACACACCGGACGAGCGAGCAAGGGTTTGTTGTGGCGCCAACAATCGTGGGGTTGCAATCCTCAACGACAAACTATACATGGGAACGCTCGATGCAAGGCTTATCGCTCTGGACCGAGTTAACGGAAAACTTCTTTGGAATGCTGAAGTAGGTGATGTGGGTCTCGCCTATTCAGTGACAATGGCGCCGCTCGCCGTAAAAGATAAAATTCTTGTCGGGGTCGGCGGAGGTGAGTTAGGCATTCGCGGTTATGTCGCCGCCTATGATGCGAATACGGGAAGGGAAGTCTGGAAAACCTTCACCATACCCGGTCCTGGCGAACCCAATCATGACTCGTGGGAAGGAGATGACTGGAAGCATGGTGGCGCGCCCGTGTGGATCACAGGCTCCTTTGACGTCTCGCAGAACCTTACCTTTTGGGGCGTAGGCAATCCAGGCCCCGATTGGAATGCTGGCCAACGCCCGGGCGACAATCTCTACTCAGACTCAGTCATTGCTCTTGACGCAGATACCGGCAAGCTGGAATGGTATTTCCAATTTACGCCAAATGACGGGTACGATTATGACGCCGTTCAAGTACCTGTCCTAGCAGACATCGAATGGAATGGGTCTTCAAAAAAAGTCATGATGTGGGCTAATCGAAATGGCTACTTTTATGTATTGGATCGAGTCAGTGGGGAATGCCTTCTCGGCAAAGCATACGTGCGAGTAAACTGGTCCAGCGGCTTAGACGAAAATTGCCGCCCTATCCCTACCCCTCAACCCGAGGGAATGCCTACCTATCCCGGAAATCAAGGGGCCACGAACTGGTATCCACCCTCCTACAGTCCTCGGACCGGACTATTCTACTTTAGTGCTTGGGAAGATTACGCAACTATTTATTTTTCTGAAGAACAAGAGTATGAACCGGGTCGCGCCTTCCTCGGCGGAGGATTTTCAGTGCTCGCTCCGGCACCAGATGCTCCTACCATTGGCATAGGTCGCACCAACCCCATAAACAACTGGACTGATGAGGTCGGGCACGCCTCATTGAAAGCGATGAATCCCAATACTGGAGAGGAGGTTTGGGAATTTGAACAGTTCGATGTCAGCGACAGCGGCATGCTGACCACAGCAAGTGACCTGCTGATTACCGGTGGAAGAGAAGGCTATTTTCATGTGTTAGATGCTCGAAATGGAGCGTTACTATACTACAGAAACTTAGGCGGTCAGATTGTGATGGCACCTGTGACCTTCATGACGAATGGCAAACAATATATTTCAATTATTTCCGGGAATAGCTTATTTACATATGGCTTAAAAGACTAATGCGGAAAAATCATTTATTAATCACCGTACCCAAAACCCGGTTCTCGTCAATAATCGGCGCTAAGGTTTATCTATCACCGCGCAACATATACTTCTTACTACCCCATGTCATGTTTCGATAAAACATACCAACAACGCAGACTTTCACCAACTGCTTTCACGGTTCAACTGGTGCCCAATTACTGACGACTTAGTGTATTATGATCAAATTAAACAGCCTATCGAACGCAGTGCCATGTCTATGGGCAATATAGATTTAGACCAACATACTGCTTGCAAATCAACAGACCGCAGCTATCCCGCGCGAGACACATAGAAGAATGCTTATGATATTAAAATTAAGAAGGCCTTCTACAAACCCCTGCCACGCGAACGTCAATTACTTTTCGGCCAAAAGGACCCGCTTTCATAGCTTAAACCCGATTCTTAGTGCGTGTGTTGCAGCCGTGGCATTTTGTAGCAACATCGTCTCGGCAGATAACTCTTTAACAGCAGAAGAGGAATCACAGGGCTGGGAATTATTATTTGATGGACAAGACTTAGAACAATGGCGCAATTATCAACGTGAAGATATTAGTGAGCAATGGGTTGTGGAAGAGGGAATGATAATTCTTGCAGGTGACGGCGCTGGGGACTTAATAAGTCGCAAGCAATACCAGAATTTCGATTTCAAGCTCAGCTGGAAAATCGAGGAAGGCGGCAACAGTGGTATTTTTTTTCTAGCCGATGAATTGCCAGATCAGATTTTCTTCAACGCACCGGAAATTCAAATCTTAGATAATGAGAGGCACCCAGATCGTCAGCTCGAAAATCATAGGTCAGGTTCACTTTATGACCTTATTGCCTCACCTCCTGCATCACACAAAACCGCCGGTGAGTGGAATAGCTTACGCATAATGATTAAGAACAAACATCTTAAGGTATGGCAGAACGAGGTATTGAGCACTGATATTGTAATGGGAAGCAAAGAGTGGAACAGAATCGTTGAGGAAAGTAAGTTCAAGGTATGGTCAGGATTCGGCAGAAATGAACGAGGGCATCTCGGCATTCAGGACCACGGCGACAAAGTATTCTTGAAAAACTTACGTGTTAAGGAGCTATAAACTCTCTGAAGAATAAAATTAATATAAATAACCATACAGAACTTCATACAAAAGCCACGACGAGCCAGTGCATTCGGCGCCCGACACCGCTGGGCAAACAACTCAAATTCCTACTTGATTATCGTCATGCCGATAAGGGTTTATGCAAGCTGGAAGTTCACCAGATAAATGTAGCTGCTTTACAAAAAAGCAAATAATTAACCCGCTCATTACGTTTAGCTTGCTTTTTCGTCATCAGATATATGCCCTTCTTTTATAGCCCAGTCCAACCAAGGAATGTCTATACATTTTTTCTTTGCCCATCTAACACAATAGGTCGTCTTCCAAAACTTTGTAAAACTCTGAGCATAATATTCGAGTTCTTCTGTTTTATGCTCAGTCTCTTTCCATATCTCTTGAAGCTTATCTCTTAAATCTTGCTTGGCCCCTTTACGCCCCTCTTCCTCTATTTCGACACATGTATATTTTCCATCTTCGGCCGTCTCAATCAGGCCTGCAAGAATATGGCATACTTGACTGTCGGTCCAGAAGCCCTTTAGAAGCTCAGGTTTGAGCTTTTCCCAGCAATCGTTAGACATCACTTTTGCTCCAAGGGAAAAGAGACTTGTCGCCCGTGAAAACAAACTTGATTGGCCAGTGAGCGATTGCAAGCCAAAACGATAAGAAAAACCAACCTTCCATGTCACTAAAGCTTTGATTGAAATTAAATAGAACTCGAGAAATCTCTCCAAAAACCCCTGGACCATGAAAAATAATTACCGCATACATAAGCAACCAAAAAAAATCTATCAATGCTAAAAACCCTAGCCAGTGAATCAGCAACCCAATTCGATTGCGCATTAAATCACCTCGTTGGGCGAGGTATAGAAAGGAATTCTACTAGCCGAATTTGAGACACCCATGCTTAGATTAGAGAATCAAATCCAAACGTTTAAGGTATAAATGTTTCGTCCAGCATAAATAGTTCAACTCCACCCGTAATTTTATCGTTTTCCATAGCCTTTGCGGTAGCCGGATCATTAAATATTTTGGTAAATTGACTCGGATCATTCGTCTCAAAAACTGCAAGCACCTTGTCCTCGTCTAAGGACCCCATATATGCAAGAGACACACCCTGACTCTTAAATAAATCATTATGAGTTTTGAATTGCTCCCTCCAATGATTAACATTCTCAACTTCTGCTCGCACGGCAATTAACATATAAGGTTCCCCATGAATTTATCTTTCAATCCGAAATGCCATAATATTAAAGAAAGAATAATCTATTAACAATTGAAGCAAGGCACCTCTGACCAAGCTTTTCCTGGACAGACACAAGAAGCGATATAGTTAATAGCGGCGGACGGATCTGATTTTGCGGTTGAAAATTTTAGTTTTGGGGCGATCAATAATGCTCGCCCCATCTATTGTAAAGTAATTATTTACTGACTATCTCCATTACTCCTGCATCGTCTAACACGGGCACTATTGCGGACTCACACAGTTCATTCCATCCATATGCGAATTCCATTACAAGAGTTGGGTCATCGGCTTCTACTAGCACTATGCCGCTTCCTGTAGTGAGGTCATGATATCTAGCAAGCTTTGTCGAACCTGGAAGGAACTCTGCATCAAGTTCAGCCAAGGTCATCGAACCAAAGACCTCATATGCCTCTGGTTCGCATTTGAAATCAATCATGTACACGGCTGCTTGTGTGACGTTAGAAAATAACAAGATAATCGCAAGACCAAAATACTTCTTCATCTTAAACTCCATTACATTTTGTGAGAACTGATTATTATTGAGAAAGAGAAAACTACCGCATAAAGATAACACCATGTTCGGTGAATTCCCATAAAATACCATGCAGCTTTAATTCTTCTAAATCCATACCTCTCTGTTGTCATGCCGACCCATTTGCCGCGAGAGGCGCGCTTCCAATAAATCGCTCATACCGCAACTCTGCAATAGTTCTAGAACATCTTTTTTTTCAATACCAGTCAACGAATGAATAAAATCTTGTACTCGTTTTAGTAAAAAAAACCGATAAGGCTGCGCAATAGCTCTAACGGTTGTGCCTCCGACATCGAACTCGGCAACACCAACACTTCTCTCAGCTACGGTGCCCGTCTTTAGTTGACTGTTCTGACATAACCATTCGTTGATTGTTTCTGCAGCAGCTTTCGTTTCAGGAACAAAATCAATAGCGATTTGATTTAAGACTGCGATAAGCGAGGGCGGCACTTCATCGTCGGGCAGATAGCTCTCTTCTTTGGAAGCAAATTCTCCAATGTCGGGCTCTGATCGATTCATGCGCTCAACCCAGCGATAAAGACGAGTAGCTTGGGTTTGCATCAGGCGCAATGGTTTTGGATCCCTACCAAGATGACCAAACATAGGCGCAATCAAACCAAAATCGCCGATGCTCGGTTTATTACCGAAAAGATAAGGATACAGACTAAAATGTTTATCTAATTTTTGTATGAGAGAAACATAAAGAGACTCAACAAGTTCGAAAGTTTCTGGCACCGCCCCGAAGCTCTCACCACTTCTGCGCATCTTATCCATCTGTTTTTTGGCCAGCGCATTCCTATCCATATTTGGAGGAATATAACATTCAAAATGAAAAGTTAAGAAATCCAAGTTCTCCTCGGGAAAATTCCATCGATAGTGCATAGCCGGGCGTAACAAGCCCTCGGTTCCAATAACATCAAAAAGCAAGCTTAGCGCTTTTTGCTTTGCAGTCGCCGGAGAAAAGCTGTCACCATTTATTTTTTCATAGTGATCGATGATAGCTGCCCCATCGCGAATGACCACACCTTCTCCAGTTTCAATAACTGGAACACTCCGTCGCCCACCCATTTTTGGAAATACCTGCTCCGCATAATGTGCTGAAACTGGCACCATCTCCCTATACATTAGTCCCGACTTTATCAGGTAACTGCGTGCCCGCCCGGTAAAAAGAGAAAGGGAAGAGCCATATAAAGTAATATTAGACATAAGTCCGCATGCTCCATTCTAAAATTCTAAATGCAATAAGTTTTTTATCTAGCTCAGTCGATAACTTTGCACACAGACTGAAACCCAGAAATAGATTCCTACAATTGATCGATACCTAATCCCCCTTTAACTTCAATGTTAAGCTGTCCATCGAGACCAGCTCTTCGGTGTATCGCACTCGCTTGATAAGCAGGGTCTTGCGTCATTTTGAACATGGCCTGGCGACTGGGATACATTACCAGCGCAACACTATCCCAAAGATCCCCAACCTCACCAAGCATAAGGCGAGAAACTTTGCCGCTGAAAATTGCCTTGCCGCCAACTTTTTCTATATGAGCCGTTACCTCTCCAGCGTAGACCCCATATGCCTCTGCACCAGACAGATCTGTCAAACGGCTGTCATCATAAATAGCCCTTTTTTTAAACTTAAGTAAGTTCAACATGTAAATGGGAGTAGAGGTATCACCCTGCTGGAACTCTTTAATTTGTTTCTCACTCGGTTGAATTTTATTTTCAACTATCATTTATCTAGTCGTCCTTATTTGAAACGTTAACATTATTTTTTTTTGCGCGGCGAAAATTATTTTTTCTCCAGCGCTCTCAGAATGCCACCAACTCGAAAGAATCAATTAGTCCAAATTACTGTTTCAATTTCACCCTCCGGAACATTCTCAAGCGTATAATCTACGGAAACCTCACGGGAGGTTAAACCGGGCCAGAGCGGATCATTCATTTGCCCGTCTATCTCATACAGTATCTGCATAAGTAGTTCTGCACGATCAGGGTGACTGTTGATAAGATTGCGCTTCTCCGTCGGGTCGTCATTCAAGTTGTAAAGCCAACGTTGTCCGTTCTGTTCCTGCAATTGTAATTTCCATC
>MDTC01079478.1_pt1 | contig 14287 bp, 14 predicted proteins | sample 811181 | NCBI WGS metagenome assembly MDTC01 (sample SAMN05326644, study PRJNA326480) | marine metagenome | isolation source: seawater | place: Pacific Ocean: North | collected 2011 | reverse complement strand
TATCTCCACTTGCGGTGGCGGCCAGCAAGGAGGCGTCGACACCTTCTCCTGGCATGGATGCTAGGGATTGTTTGGCGCCGTGCCGCAGGTCGCCTTCTAATCTGCCAGCGATGGCCAACAAGCGGTCCGAGGCATCTGCACCTCCAATGGTGCCAAGGGCATCGATGGCTTCCAACTTTACAGGCTCGCCGATGTCTTTGTTGATGACCACGTCCGCAATTAACGGCGTGACGGTAGTGTCTGCCATATCAGACAGAACCGCCAAAGCGATGGATTGTTCCTCTGGAACCAAGCTAGCAAGTTTGTAGGCCAGCACATTAGACACGATACTCTGAGGTTTGGTGTGCCGACATGAAGTGATGGCAGCGCGACGAACAACGGCATCTTCGCTCTGAAAGCTCATGATGATGATGTCTTCCAAATCAGCCACGCCAAGTCCGGCTAAGCCACGCAGGGCTGTGGCACGAATGTCCGCAGGCTGATCATACTGATAGAGCCCTCGCAGCACCAGATCATCTTGCGAATGCCGTGCGGCTTTGAAGAGAGCCGTGGCCAAGGAGCTTTTAGCTTTGCCATTACTTTCTCCGTAGGCAGCAGTCAGGGCTTTGATCGCCTCCGGGCTCGCAATACTGCCAAGTGCACGGATCACTTCGTCGTTGAGGGCTTTGTCCTTGCCGCCCAACCAAGCACTGAGCATTTCAACGGCTTTGGCGTCGCGGCGTTCACCTAGCGAATGTACTAGGGCACGCTTGGTTTTGGCGTCCAGCTCTTTGCCTGCCAAGCTACGCAAGGCCGCCCCTGCTTCTTCCGAGCTGTTCTTTTCCAAGGCCCGGCGAGCAAGTTCCCGTAGGTGATGAAAGGACGAACCTAAGGTCTCGACCAACACGGGAACCGCCTCTGCGCCGCCGATGTTCTCCAACTGGCGCAAGATCCAAGCTTTGGCTGCCTGATGGGTCGCGTCTTTACCAAATCTATCTAACAAGAGCGTTACCCAGGCATCGCGTGTGGTGGAACCTGGTGCGCTGGCCTGGGAGGTCAGATCTTGCACAGCCATGCGCGGTTCATAGCGCGCGGCTTCATCGGTGACGGAGATGCCAGCGATCAAGTCGTCCAGCTGTTTGGCCAAGTCATGATCGCTACCTCCGTGATGATCGGCGAGGAGCAGGCTGCCCGACACCAAGGTCAGGCAAGTGATCAACTGATAAGATTTCATAGTGCGTTTCGAAAGTGTATTTTACGAATTAGAGAATGTGGTAGGGTGCACGGCGTGGACGCTCCATCCAGCGAGAGGCTGCTGGATCATCGAGAATCTGTTCTTTCGCTGGGTCCCATTTCAGAGGGCGCCCCATGCGCTCGGCAATGCCGCTGAGGTGGCAGATAGTGGCCGTGCGGTGGCCAATATCGACATTGGCAATCGTCGACTTGCGGGTGCGGATACCATTGAGCCAGTCCTCACGATGATCGCGGGATTGGTACAAGTGGGTTTCGTTAGGGCTAACCGGTTGACGCACCAGCTCAGCCGGTGTGGCATCGATCCGATCCCCACGCGACACGGACACAGTACCATCTGAACCAATGAAGTGGATCATGTGCCCATTGGGACGCGGGTGATCGCGCACCACCTTAATGCCATTGGCATAAAGGTGTGTCTGGTGCTCGTTGCCTTTGTATCCTTTGGGAATGTACTCAACGGGGCCGGATTCATCCATGCCGAGCGCCCATTGAATGATGTCGAAGTGATGAGCTCCCCAGTCGCCATTCTTTCTAGAACCATATTCCCAGAAGCGACGCCAACCACCGCCGTAGTTGCCTTTTACACGTTCTTCATTATATGGAAACCAAGGTGTTGGGCCTAACCAACGATCATAGTCAAAGCCTTTGGGAATGCGTTGCGCGGGTGGATTATGCGGCGGTGGGAATCCCCCGAGCCCAGCGTAGATGGTATGCACCTTGCCAATCCAACCATTGCGCACGATCTCACAAGCTTTGCGGAAGGCATTGTTTGAACGCTGCTGCGATCCCACTTGCAAGATACGTCCATACTGCTGAGCGACGTCGCGCATCACCTGGCCTTCGTGAATGGTTAGGGTCATGGGCTTCTCCACGTATACGTCTTTACCTGACCGCATGGCAGCGACCGAGATGGGTGCGTGCCAGTGATCCGGTGTCCCAACCACCACGGCATCAATGTCATCGCGGTCGACGATGCGTTCGTATTCATGATAGGCCTCGCAGCCTTTGAAAGTGCCAGCTTCACGCTTTTCTGCGTATTTCTTGTGTGCCTCGTCTTTGGCTTTCTCGCGACGGTCCTCATAGACATCGCAAACAGCAACGACCTGAACGTCTTCACGATTGAGGTGGTAACCACGATGCCCACCCATGATCAGACCGTGTCCAATGAGGCCCATTTGGATGCGATTACTCGGGGCCACGGCACCATCCTTGCCGAGTGCTGAGCTCGGAATGATGGTGGGAGCGGCAACGAATGCGCCGGCTGCAGTTCCAGCCCTTTTGAGAAGGTCGCGTCGTGTGAGATGCCGTTTCATAAGATGTTGTCTAGAGATGTTGGTTGAAGTATGAGCAGTTTACAAAAAAGTGTTTACCAAGGAGTACGTGCGCCGTTGACGCACAATGTTTGCCCAGAGACAAAGGAGGCTTCGTTGCTGGCAAAGTAACACACCGCCTCGCCGATATCGGCGGGCCTGCCCCAACGGTTCATGGGCGTGGTGTTGAGGTAGCCGTCTTTATCTTCTTGAGGGTCGTCGGCGTGACGCTCGGTGGGGATCCAGCCTGGAGCAACGACATTCACGGTGATGCCGTGCGGTGCAAGTTCGGTGGCCATGCTACGTGTCCAGCCGGTTTGACCACCTTTGGCAGCGACGTAGGCACTGAAATTCCCAACACTGGCTTGGTAGACTTCGCTGCCAATATTGACGATGCGCCCCCAGCCGTTCGCTTTCATGCTAGGCAAGGTTGCCTTGGTCAGCAGGTAGGGGCTTTTCACAAAGTAATCGAGCATGCTCTGATAAAACTCCCAATCGTACTCTTCAATCGGCTTTTGCGGCTGATCAGGTGTGGCATTGGGCACCACAATATCAATTTTCCCTAACATTGCGCTTGCTTGCTCGACCATGGCTTGAATCTGATCAGCATCGACGGCGCTGGCTTGGATCAACACGCCCTCACCTCCGGCGGCTTTCAATTCCGCAAAGGCGGCTTCGGCGCGTGCTTGATTGTGAGCGTAATTCATCACGACCTTGGCCCCGGCCTGTGCGAGTGCGAACAACACGCCCTTGCCCAAGCCTGTCGAGCTTCCGGTGACCAGCGCCACGTGACCTTCGAGTGCCTTGCTTTTCATACGTCCTGAGAGTGAACATTCTCTGTGCGGTGGGTGAAAGCGGAAAAACCGACAGCTTGCGTTCAGCTGGCTTCATGCTGACACTCTCGGGTGCGCATTTCACTGATCATTGTAACACTGGCCCTGATAAACAGTTCTCTGGCCCTGGAGGAGCCCGCCGGTGTGCCGTCGACGGTGAAACGCATTGCCGAGGGTCTCTATGAGTATGGCTCAGTGAGCATCGATGCCGCCAAACGCCAGATAACCTTCCCGGCGGTCATCAATCAAGTTGAGGGCAATGTCGAATATGCGGTGGTGCATGAGGATGGCAAGACCCATGAAAGCTTGATCGCTACCAAGGTGCGCTCGACGGAATTGCAAGTCGCTCTTTTACTCTGTCGCTTCGTGGAAACCAGCAAAGAAGCGCCTGATCCCAAGGGCAAGTTGGGCATTTGGATTGATTGGGAAGACACCAAGGCCAAGCCCCAATCGGTGCCGTTGCATCGCTGGGTTTACAATGGTCTGAAACGTGAAGCGCTCAGCAAGCATGTTTGGCTTTTCACCGGTGTCCCGAAAGCCAAGCCAGGCAAACCTCCAATCGATGACCAATCGGTGATCGCCATCTTTAATGATCCTTACGCGGCGATCAATTGCTTCGACCCAAAGAGTATCAATGATGACCTCTGGTACCCGAGCAAGGATCAATTGCCGGAGATTGACACGCCCGTCACCGTCCGCATTGCGCCTTTTACTAACGAAAGCACCACCAACACCACAGTCAACAGTAACAACGCCAAACCATGAATTCACTCGCTCTACTAGCATGCGTGCTCATAGCAAGTATCACCACACTCAGCGCTGCCGATGCGACGAATGTATCGCTGCGCCTGGAAACTCAACATGCGATCGACAAAGGACTGAGGTGGTTGATGGCACAGCGCCACGCTGATGGCTATTGGAGTGAGGCGGAACAGCCAGCTCTGACTGCCCTGGCATTGTCCGCGATCCTAGGTGATCCTTCACGTGATCGCGACAAGGAACTCCGTGCAGATGTGAATCGGTCGCTCGATTGGTTGGTCAGCAATGCCAAGCGCGACGGCGGTATTTATGGCAAAGGCTTGGCCAACTACAACACAGCAGTCAGCATGATGGCCTTGCTCCTGGCCGACCGGCCACAAGACCAGGCCTTGATTCTCAAGGCGCGTCGTTTTGTCACCAATCTACAGCAGGATTATGGTGAGCGAGGCAAGATCGATCATGCACTTGATGGTGGTGTCGGTTATGGCAGCAGCTACGCGCATTCTGATCTATCGAACACGCATCTAGCCCTGGAAGCCCTGCATTACTCCAAAGGTTTGCTGGCAGACAAGCCAGAGGAACAGAAGTATGAATTGGATTGGGATGCGGCGATTGCGTTCGTTTCCAAGTGCCAGAACTTGCCAGGATCCAACTCTGAGGACTGGGCCAGCGATGATCCTGACAACAAGGGCGGCTTCATCTACTTCCCAGGCGATAGTAAGGCTGGTGAGCAGACTTTGGCCACTGGCAAGGTCGCGTTGCGGTCGTATGGCAGCATGGGCTACGCTGGTCTGTTAGCTTTTATCTATGCGGATCTCGACAAGGCAGATCCGCGCTACACGGCGGTTATGGAGTGGTTGAGCAAGAATTACACGGTCGAAGAGAATCCCGGTATGGGCACGGAAGGTTTGTTCTATTATTATCACACAATGGCCAAAGCGCTTTCTCTAACAGGCGCCAATACACTCAAGACATTTGGCGGTGAGGAAGTGCGATGGCGTGAGCCCCTGTGCAAGAAGCTATTTGATCATCAGCGCACGGATGGATCCTGGATGAATGAAACCAAGCGCTGGTGGGAAGGTGACGCCATTCTGTCTAGCACATATGCGCTGCTCGCTCTGGAACATGTGGCGCGTGGGCTATAAAACCATGCCTACGGAAATCAGGTAGGAAGCTCTGCCTGTACTGGCAATTCGGCGAGTAGGCTTTGAGCGTGCGCCTTAGCTGACGAGGCGTCGCCGCCTAGCATTCTCGCCAATTCATCAATGCGTTGTTTATCGGTAACAACCGTAAGCAGAGAACGGGTGCGTTTGTCTGCGAACTCCTTATCGACAACGCAGTGGCAAGTAGCCAAGGCAGCAACTTGCGGTAAGTGAGTGATGGAGATGACTTGATGGCTCTCGGAAAGTTCCGCCATTTTGATCCCAACGGCTCTGGCAATCTCACCACCGACGTTGGCATCAATTTCATCGAAGACCAACAACGGAATAGCGTCTTGTTTTGCCAGAGCGCTCTTGACAGCAAGCATGACGCGCGCCATCTCGCCGCTGGACGCGATGATACGCAAAGGCTTGGAGGGTTCGCCAGGGTTGGGCGCGAAGATGAAATCGACCGTTTCGGCACCTTGCGCTCCAGGTTGCTCAAGCGGGACAAGTTCGATCTCGATCTTTGAACGTTTGAAACCAAGGTCGGTGAGATGCTCGGCAATACGTTTGGAGAGTTTCGGGCTAGCAGCGCGGCGTTTCTGTGAAAGCTTGAGAGCGCGTTTATCGAGCCCCGCACGAGTAATCTTCACTTCCTCCTCTAGTCGAGCAATGGCATCACCACGGCCTTCGATGCGATCGAGTTTCTCTGCGGCCTTATGATGGAAAGCTATCACCTCTTCGACGGTGTTGCCATACTTGCGCTTGAGCGTTTCTAACAGATTGATGCGTTCTTCCAACTGAGCCACCTCAGTGGGATTGATCTCCAAATCGTCTAGGTAACGGCGCAAGGAATCAACCAACTCTTCAAGCTCGACTTGCGCACTATCGAACTCCCTTGTCATGTCACCGGCTTTGGGATCCGTGCTTTCCAGATCACGGATGAGCCGTTGGGTGTCGGTTAATTGACCGAGCACGCTGGATTCGCTATCGGCGAGGTTGCCAAGAATATGCTGCACGACCGAGACCAGGTGGCTGGAGTTAGAGGCTTGCTGATAGCGTTGTTCCAACGGTCCGATCTCTTCGACTTTGGGATCTGCAGTGGCGATCTCATTGATCTGAAACTTCAGGAGATCGATCTCCTGCTCATTGGCACGTTCGCTAGTCGATAGTTCTTCCAGGTCGCGCTTAGCTTGCTTCCATTTGCCATGCGCTTGATCGTAAGCCGTGCGCTCCTTCTCGGCGCCGGAAAAGGCATCGAGCATGTTCAATTGGCGATCTTGTGAGATCAATGATTGGTGATCGTGCGGGCCGTGTAAATCGACGAGGAAATGGCCTAACGCTTTGAGCACGGTGAGCGTGGCCGGCGAACAGTTGATGAACTGTTTGTTGCCACCTGAGGCACCGATGACACGTTTAATCACCAGCTGCTGATCTTCGCAGGGTTCGAAGCCGAAGGCCTCCAGCTGAGAATTGACCGCCTCGGCATTGGGCAACTCAAACACGGCTTCTACGGTGCAGGCATCGGTGCCAGTACGGATGAGTGATCGATCAGCGCGATCACCGAGCACCAACTTGATGGCGCCAACGATGATGGATTTGCCTGCGCCTGTTTCCCCTGTCACGCAGACCAAGCCTTGGCCGAGTTCCCACGTTAGGTCATCGACCAGTGCGAGATTCTTGATCTTGAGAATGGATAACATTGTTTCAGAAAACCGATGGTTCCTACGATTGATTTCTGGGGCGGAGAGCTTAAGTAGGCCAGAATCGAATCCCATTGCAACGGAGTAATAGCCCAATCATGCGAATCACCTTTCTTGGCACAGCAACTTCCATAGGCGTGCCGGTGATCGGCTGTGATTGTGCGGTGTGCCAATCAGATGATCCACGTAACCATCGACTACGCTCTTCAATCTTTGTAGAAACACCAGAGTGCCAATGGGCGGTAGACACCGGTCCAGACTTCAGAATGCAGTGCTTGCGCGAAAATATTCGCCATCTGGATGCGGTGATCTACACGCATGCGCACATGGACCATGTGGTCGGCTTTGATGACCTGCGGCGGTTCACCTTCGACAAAGACGCCGATTTGCCAATACACGGCACGGCAGAGTGCCTCGCCGATTTGAAGCGCATGTTTCACTACGCCTTTAATGGTGAGAACTGCTATATTGGCTATATCAAACCCCGACCCATTGAGATTGATGGGCCCTTTCAGTTGGGTTCGACAGAGATCACGCCGCTGCCAGTGGAGCATGGTCGCGTGACAACGATTGGTTTCCTGTTTACCAAGCCAGACGGGAAAAGGCTGGCTTACATTAGCGACATCAAGAGGCTCTCTGCCGAGGCTGAGGCCTTGGTGCAGGGGGTCGATGTGCTGATCCTCGATGCCCTACGTTTCCGTGAGCACCCGACGCACCTCAACTTTTCCGAGGCGCTGCAGCTTCGTGCGGACGTTGGCGCTCGACAAACGTGGTTCACTCACTTTTCCTGCGAAGTAGATCATGAAAAGGCCGAGGCATCGCTTCCCAACGGAGTGGCCCTCGCCTATGATGGTCTGAAGCTCGAATTGTAATGATGTGGTTTACACTTAGACATTGGTTAGGCCTGGCAACTGTGGTGGTTGCTTTGGCGTTGTTCTGGATGCCTATGGCCGAGGCCAAGGATTCGGCCTATTCCCGTTATACGGCGGTGGTTTACAATAAAAATTTTCCGGGGTCGGACCATGTCGCGCGACATTACCTAACAGTCCGCAGCATTCCCTCATCCAACCTAATCGCACTCGATTGCCCGATCACTGAGGAGATCACCCGGGCGCAGTATGAGAACACGATCGCCGGTCCTTTGAGGAAGATCTTTGTGGATAAGGAGTGGTGGACGGTGGATAAAGCCGCCGGTGGCTCGAATCGCGTAACTGACAATGCAATCAAAGTGATCACGCTGATCTACGGCATCCCGCTGAAAATCAAAGATACTCGTGAGCCCTTGGTCGGAGCAACTCCAGCTCAGGTGCAAACTTGGCAACGGCAATCAGACGGTGCCAGCGTGGATTCTGAACTATGTTTGTTAGGTTCCTTCGCCACTTCCTTTGATGCGCACAGTACGAACCCTTACTTTCGGCAAGTGGAGGCTTTTGGCGATGTGCAGTTGCCAGAAATGATGCTGGTGGGCCGAGTCGATGGTCCCACACCGGAGATTTGCCGCAAAGCAATCGATGATGCGACGGAAGTAGAACGTAGCGGCCTTTGGGGGCGCGCCTACATTGACTTGGCGCAGAAGACCGGATCCGGCTATGCCCTCGGCGAGAATTGGTTGAAAAACATTGTCAGGCAACTGAACACCGATGGTATCTGCACCACAGTCGATCACAATGCGACGACCTTCCCTAACTATTATCCTATGGATGATGCTGCGCTCTACTTTGGCTGGTACGCCCGTAATGCCAATGGACCGTTCAACAACCCCAACTTTAAGCTCAAGCAAGGTGCGATTGCCTGTCACATCCACAGTTACAGCGCAGTTACTGTACGCAGCGGCACTGCAGAATGGGTGGGACCTATGGTGGCCAAAGGCGCAACCGGCGTGTTGGGCAATGTCTACGAGCCTTTTCTCAGTCGCACGACCCATCTTGACGCCTTCACACAGCGTCTTTTAGACGGGTACACCCTTGCTGAAGCTGCTTACATGGCGACGCCGGTCTTATCTTGGATGTCTGTGGTGGTGGGAGACCCACTTTACCGCCCGTTTGAGGGCTTCCGAACGTATGAGCCACAGTTCTTTCGCAAGGATGTAGAGCTGCAATTCAAGACGTATCACGTAGCGACCAAACTTTATTCCAAGTCTTCTGCACGTGATTTGCAAACCAAGTTAGAGAAGGCGACAGACAACCACAAGACGGGCTTTTACTTCGAGGCACTGGGCTTGCGCGAGCGTGAGGCAAAATCGCTCAACGGTGCCCGTAGCATGCTCGAGAAGGCGAAGAAATACTACGCGCTGCCCAAGGACAAGATGCGGGTCGAGCTTGAGATCGCAGACATCGAGCGATCGCGCAATAACAAAAGCGGCGCTCTATCAATATTACGAAATATCCGAAGCAACGATACCTACAAAGATAAAAGCTTGGAAGATCGTCAAAAAGCGGTGACCTCCCTGTTGAATCAATTGGATCCTCCCGGGCCATCCAGTAGGTAGGTCAATCGATCTCTCCAGTGAATGCAGAATTCTTGCTCCCGTATTCTTGCTCCCGTATTCTTCTCGCTATGCCTCTCTGTTAGCCTCGCTACGCGATTGGAGACGGGTGTGGCGCGCGAGGAATCAATGCCACTCACAGAGCTCGAGTTGCAAAGTCTGTGGTTTGATGGGGCCGCTGGCCGCCACTTTACCAGCTCCAGTGGAGATTGTACAGTGTGGGCACTGGAACCATTCCGCCGGGCCTGAATTTGTCGATACAGCAGTGCGCATTGGCGATGGAGCGCGTTTAGGAGCTATCGAATTGGACTCTGATGTACGTGATTGGGAACATCACGGACACGGTGAGAATCCAGACTAAAACAAGGTGGTGCTGCACCTTTTCTTTAGCACTGGGCCAGCTACCTTCTTCACCCGCACGGAAGATCATCGAGAAGTCTGTCAGGTCTTGCTCGACCCCAGTCACCCGTCTTTGGCAGAAGCTCCACTTCAGCGACAAGCAGAAGCTCATTTGGGTCGCTGTTCGTATGTGCTCACCGAACTTCCCAAGGACACTGTGCTGGATATTTTGGAAGCAGCTGCGCAGTTTCGGCTTGTACGCAAAGCTCATCAGATGCACACCACGGCAGACATCCATGGTGAAAACCAAGCCCTATTTCAAGGAATTGCCGAAGCGTTAGGGTATCGAAAAATCGTTTTCCCATGCGTGTGCTGAGTCAGCGCGCGTTGCTATTCGGATTGACAGGATTTCTGGAGGGCGATCGCCATGTGGAATCGTCACATCCTGAGACAACTATCTACCAGCGTCAGTTGTGGTCCCTTTGGTGGCAAGAACGCGATAAATGCTTGCCCGACCCGCAGCGTTTGCCACACTGGAAAATGAGTGGTTCTCGTCCGCAGAATCACCCTCAGCGCCGGTTGGGAGGCCTTGCCCGTCTAGCGGCGGCCCGGGACGATTTTGCTGACATTGCATTCAATGTAAAGCACACTCAGACGTTTTTAGAGGGCTTGCAGCATTCGTTCTGGGATCGTCATTACACTCTGAAAGCGGCCCCTACCGCCAAGCCTGTAGCACACATTGGGCGATCACGCGTACACGACATTCTGGCCAATCAATTGATCCCGTTGCGCTTGCACAGTTCCCCTGACTTGGTCTGGGAGGCTTATTCGGCGTTGCCGGCCTTATTGGATAACGAGAAACTGCGTCGTGCAACACAGCGTTTATTTGGAGAACATCCGAAGGCCACCTTTACCAAACACTTATACCAGCAGCAAGCGTTGTTGCAAGTGTACGATGACCTCTGCATCACAGATCAATCAGACTGTGCCGACTGCCCATTTCCTGAGCAAGCATGGAAGATAGCACAGAATCGCAAGAATGGACCTTCCTGCTGAGCGTGGTCACCATGCTCAGAATTCCGTCGACTGTGCCTTTGCCTGCATACCATACGACCGCGGGATGGCATCACCTCTCTCGTGCAACACTTCTGTGGATTTCTCCAGAATAGCCAACGTAGCTTCGTCATAAGTTTCCAAACCTAACGCTTTTGCACCTGCCGCCAAGACGCGTTGCAAGTGTGCCACAGAGACGAATAGTTCCAATCCGTAGCCAATGGATAGGTTGTCTCTACCAGAATCACTGTCAATCACTAACAGGAGCTGGAAATTGAGACCACCTTTGTCGAGTATCGAACAAAGTGTGCCTTGATTGAAGACCCAGAATGCAAATTTCTCAAATGGGACATCCTCTGGCACTCGAGTGATCAACGTATGAGAACGTAATTGAGGAAAGCGCCTCACAATGCGGCGAACCTCATTGCGAATCTTTCCATCCTGACGACGGCTGAGCAATCGTCCAGCGTCCGTAATGACGCCTTTCAATGATGGCATGCGGCCCCCATGCCCTGGATCTGATCGAAACGAAAACCGCACGCTGGGCAGACAAAAACCGCTTCGCGAACGGGCGCTTGGCACTCGGACCACTCCATTCTAACTTACTAAGGGGCTCTGACAATGCAAGGCCAGGATTCCTCCTAGCTGAGGACTTGCAGGGATGATGGACGCTTCATACAGTCCTAGCATGAGATCCCTGATTGTGATGCCAGCCTTGCTCGCGTTCTCCGCCGTCGCCGGCTATTCCCAGTTGACTTTCGAATCGACGAAGCAGCAGCTCAAAGCGACGGCTGCGGATGAGCGCATGGAAGTGACTTTCAAATTCAAAAATACCGGCACCACTCCTGTAACCATCCTTGAAGTGGATGGAAATTGCGGCTGCCTGAAGGCGGAAGCAGACAAAGAATCCTACGCCAAAGGTGAGTCAGGGACGATCAACGCCGTCTTCACTATCGGCAGCAAAGAAGGCGTGGTGACCAACAAGCTGTGGGTAAACTACCAAGTAGCCCCTGCCAAAAACACCAAAGAAAAGGCTAAGCCAGAAGGCGTCGACGCACCCCCTGGTTCTGTTTCTCCGGCAGTTCTTCCAAAGAACCTTACACGCACCGTCAGTCCCAATGATAAGACTTCCTTCCTGGCGATTGAAATGGATATCCCAAGTGTGATTTCCATCGAACCGAAGAACACCACTTGGACCTTGGGAGACAAGCCCGAGCCTCGCAAAGTAAAGTTGACGGTCAATCACGACGAGCCAATCATCATTCTTGGCGTGAAGTCCTCCCGCGATAATGTGATCGTCACTTCCGAAGAAGTGACGCCCGGTCGGGAATACATTCTGACCTTGACCCCCAAATCAACCGAGAAAGTGCTGCTCGGCATGATCACCATTGCGACCGATTCCAAGATCACCAAGCATCAGAAGAAGCTCGCTTTCTTTACCGTGTCCCGCAAGGTTCCAAGCAACGATGTTAGTGAAATCGTTCCACCACTGAATCCACCTGGATCGTAGTAGCTATTGGACTAAATGCGCCATCCACGACGGTAGCGCGGCATCAGCAAGGCGTTGGCTGCATCGTCGTTGGTGAACTTCATGTTCGCGTCGTCCCACTCCAGGCGTTTGCCAGTGCGAGCAATGGCAACCATGCCTAACAAACCAATCTCGCTCAATGCACCGCCGTACTCGAAGTTCGATCCTGCGGCTTTTCCAAGGCGAATGGCGTCGAGCCAGTTCTTCTGGTGATGCCCACCAGGCACCCGCGCCAAACGTTGCTCAGGACGTTTGAAGCCTTTCATCGCGGTCTCCGGAATGAGTCGACATCCGCCTGCACCGTGGGAACCGTGCATGATCTTGCCTTCACTACCGATCACTACCGCCCCAGTGCCGACGACCTTGCGATTCTCTTTCGTCAGTTCTTCTGGCTGAGGGATGCGGAAATCGCCGTCATGCCACACCACCTTCACCGGCCCACGGCCAGCTTTGGCTGGGAACTCATAAGTCAAACGCACACCGGCGGGGTAGAAGGCGGCGTGTTTCTTGGGATCGAAGCCCTTGGTCTCGGCAGTGACTGCCGTCGGCATGCCCAGATCAAGCGCCCAGTAAGATGGATCTAACACATGACAAATCCAATCACCAATGCACCCCGAACCAAAGGTCGAATAGCCGCGCCATTGGAACGGCAAGTAGTTGGGGTGATAGTCCATCTTAGGCAGTGGGCCTAACCAAAGATCCCAATCAAGATCCTCGGGCACCTTATGCTTCTGCTTGAACTCTTCCAGTTTGCGAATCTGACAGTAGACATCTTTGAAGGCGTCACAGCCACAGTGCACCTCTGACACCTCGCCAATCTTGCCGTCCCAGACCATCTCACAGAATAGGCGGATCGCATCGGAGGAATGGCCTTGATTACCAACTTGAGTGACCAGGCCTCGCTTCAGGGCTTCCTTGCGCATGGTGCGCACTTCGCCTACTTTGTGAGCCAGCGGTTTTTCACAGTAAACATGCTTATCACGCTTCAGTGCCTCCATTACAATCACCGCATGGGTGTGATCTGGTGTGGACACTACCACGCCATCAACAGAATCACCAACTTTATCTAACATCTCACGATAATCAGTGAACCGTTTGGCGTCTGGGAATTTCTTGAAAGACCCCGCTGCGTTGCGTTCATGCACATCGCATAGCGCAACCACCTCTTCGTCTGCCATGCCGCCAAGATTGGCTGCACCACGTCCACCAACGCCAACGAAGGCGAGACGAACTTTACTATTGGGCGAAGGCTTGCCAGAAGCAGCGCTCACCACATGCGATGGCACCACTTGAAAGCCAAAGGTTGCGGCAGCGGATTTGGTCAGGAAGTCACGGCGTTTCATATAAAATCGGGTCGTTGAATGGATTGATGAGCAGTTGATACCTGAGTCCGACCGTCGGCTCAAGCCGAATCAGTCATGAGATCCATCGCGACACGCCGCCAAGGTTTCCTGCCACTCCAGCTCGGGTTAGCCGAAGACCACCACAAATTGCTCATCCCCATTGCGCAATTGCTCGCACTTCTGATAGTCCGCCTAATGACCGCAGTGCTTGGCTTGATCCACCGACAAAAACGCGATGACCACCACACGGCCTGTTTTATCTGAGCCCTCCAAGGTTTCCACAACCCCGTCTCCAGCGATCATCTTGCCTCCGTGCTCAGCAATGATGCATGCCGTGTATTTCATGTCGACCTGATAGGCTTCTGAGTGATCAATGTGCACTCGAACAACAAGCTAAGCGGCCATAGTTTTCCTGGGGATAGGTCTATTGACAATAACCTGTTCGGGAAGTATGACTTTGGTCGACGTAAATCTCTACGTCATGGACCGCAGACACTTCGTTCGAGTCATTGGAGGCGTGAGCCTAACGTCGACTCTCGCCCCTTCTTATCTCTTATCT
>MDTC01210813.1_pt1 | contig 14292 bp, 13 predicted proteins | sample 811181 | NCBI WGS metagenome assembly MDTC01 (sample SAMN05326644, study PRJNA326480) | marine metagenome | isolation source: seawater | place: Pacific Ocean: North | collected 2011 | reverse complement strand
TAGGTAAGAAAACGCAAGAAGCTATTTCAGATTTTGTACTTCAAGGCAGAAAACTCGTTCTGTTCTTAGATCCACTTGCTGAAACTGATCCAGTAACTCCCGACCCATCTCAACCCAATATTTTACCGAACCTAGAGTCAAATCCAGTTGTGTTACTTGATAGCCTTGGTGTCTCAATGGGGAAAAGTACTGTGCTTGGTAATAAGGAGTCGGCTGTTCAAGTCAATTTTAGTACTCCTTCTGGACCCAAGACAATCCCTTATCTACCTTGGTTTCAAATTCGAAATAAATCGATAAACGATAAAAGTCTTATCACAAAAAATCTTGAAATAATCAATTTAGGCACCTCCGGATATTTCGAATTAACAAATAATAGCGTTGGAAAATTCAAATATGAGTCTCTTTTAATGGTTCCAGAAAAAACCGGTGGTTTAAAAAGCTCTAAAATTATAGAAACACGTAATCCGGAAGAACTTTCTGAAGCCCTTGAGCCATTACCAAGCAACTCTTTTATTGCTCTGAGAATCACGCGTAATACAAATTCAGGTGAACAAGTAAGTCAAAACCCCATCAATGTAACCTTGGTTGCTGATACTGACATACTTTCGGACCGTTTTTGGCTAAGAACTAATCGTGGAGAAAAAAGTAAATCCATTGCTGACAATGCGGATCTTTTAGTTAACATTATTGACTTTTATATGGGCTCAGAAGACTTGATTTCTCTAAGAAGCCGCGGAGTAATCGCGAAACCCTTTGAACGGGTTGAAAAGTTAAGAAGAAAAGTTGAGCAACAGTTTATAGATAAGCAAAGTTTCCTTAAAGCCAAACTAGATGAAACTGAAAAAAGGCTCAGTGAGATACAAACCGAAAGCTTTCAGAAAAACCTTTTTTCGCAAAAAGAAAAAAGTGAAATCGAATCCTTTAGGAACGAGCAATTTCGTATTAGACAGGAACTGAGATCAATCCAACATGACTTGTACAAGAATATAACCACATTAGAAAGCAAAATTAAGATTATAAATATTTTTCTAATACCCCTTTTGATTATGATTATTGGGATAACAATAGGGATATTTAAACCTACTAGACGAGTAAAACTTACAGGTAAAATTAATTAAATGAGAACTGTAATGATTATGGCTTCTTTGGCCATCGCAGCTGTTGGTTATATTTTATTTCTTTCAACAGACCCAGATAAAGGTACCACTAATCAATATAATTCACTCTTTCCAGATTTATTCAATAACCTAGATAAAGTTGAAAAAATAAAATTAGTAAAACAAGGAAATACACTAGTTTTAAAAAAAATTCAAAATCAATGGGTGGTTAAAAGTGCCGATAATTATCCTGCTAACGTTTCAACTATTAAAAAATTCCTACTTGATTTGACCGCTATCAAAACCATAAATATAAAAACATCTGACCCGTTGCAGTATCGTAACTTAGCAGTGAATAAAATCGAAGACGAAGGCCATAATAGATTTCAAATTACTATTTCTAACGAATCAGGAAATGAGATTGAAAAGTTCATCGTAAAAGAAAAATTTCACAATGATACTAGAACTTTTATTAAAAAAGCGGGTCAGAAAGAAGTTTTTGAAACGCAGGGAGCCGTTTCATTATCAATAAATAAAATTGAGTGGCTTAACGCTGATATCACTAATCTGTCAAGCAAAGCAATTGACAAAATCACCATAGACCATATAGACGAACAATTTACTTTGATAAGAATGAAAGATTCTATTCATTTCAAAATCGATAAACTTGATGATAATTTATTAGAAAAATCGCCGATATTTACCTCAGCCATAGCCGCTTTTCTCGAGTCTCTTAAATTCAACGATGTTAAAGGAAGAGAAATAACAAATGACTCAAAAAGATTAAGTAGTTTTATATTCAAAACGACGAGTGATGAAGAAATAAAAGTGGAAGATTTCGAAACAGACTCCGGTGTCTTCACAGAGTTTAGTATTGGCAAGAAATCATCAGCCAAAACTGATTCCATTTTTATCGATCCTAGTTCAGTAAATAAATTTGTCTTTAAATTGCCCAAATATAAACGAAGACTTCTTGACAGAAGATTATCGGATTTGACAAAAAGAAGTGGTAGTAAATAGTTGCCGGTTTGCAAATGGGACCGGATAATAACAAGAAAAGGAGCAGATACATTTTATCGTTTGAAAATTTAATAACAACTCTCCAAGAGTTCTGGAAGGACCGTGGCTGTATCGTTATACAGCCACTTGATATGCATGTAGGTGCTGGCACCTTTCACCACGCGACCTTTTTACGCGCGCTTGGGCCTGAACCTTGGGCATGCGTCTATGTTCAACCCTCTAGAAGACCAACTGATGGACGTTACGGAAATAATCCAAATCGACTGCAACATTACTATCAACTTCAAGTGCTTCTCAAACCGACTCCTGAAAATATCCAAGAGGATTACTTGAGATCCCTTGAGTTAGTTGGAGTCTGCCCTAGCGACAATGATATCAGGTTCGTTGAAGATAATTGGGAATCGCCAACACTTGGAGCTTGGGGCCTAGGGTGGGAAGTATGGCTGAATGGGATGGAAATTACACAATTCACATATTTTCAACAAATCGGCGGCTTTGATTGCAACCCTGTTTCAGGCGAGATTACTTATGGCCTAGAAAGAATTGCAATGTATTTACAACAAAAGGAAACGGTCTACGACCTGATTTGGTCAGAAAATCAAAGCAGGATGCTAACCTATGGAGACCTTTACCTCCAAAATGAACAAGAGATGTCTCATTTTAACTTTGAACACGTTGACGTGCCTAGCTTAATAGATAAATTTACGCAACTAGAGAGCCAAGCTGGACAACTAATAGAACTAGGCTTACCAATCCCCGCTTATGAATCTATGATAGATTCATCTCATACTTTTAATTTATTAGATGCTCGTAAAGCCATCTCAGTAACTGAACGACAAAGCTATATTCTTAGAATCAGAAAAATGGCACAAAATGTTGCTGAATCATTTCTTGAAAAACGAAAACAGTTAAACTATCCACTACTTGATAAGCCTTCGGAAAAATGAAAAAAGCAATACTTTTTGAAATTGGTACAGAGGAATTACCCGCAACCCAAATTAAAAACATTACTGAGTCTTTGTACGAATCATTATCACAAAAACTTGAACAAAATGAATTTTACTTTGAATCAAAGGACATTTTCTCAACACCTAGGCGACTTGCAGTGATTTTTTACAGCATCAACGATACCACGACGGAAAAAGAAGAGGTTAAAAAGGGGCCAAAGTTATCTGACTCTTTCAACAGCAATGGACAAGCTACAGTTGTTGGGAATGGTTTTGCCAAATCTGTAAACCAAAGCATTGAAAAATTAATTACAATAGGTTCTGGGTCCAATGCTAGGCTAGGTTTTAAAACTAAAATTAAACCTACATTACTTAAAGAGCAAGCACCATCTATCTTAGAGTCATGCTTATCTCAAATCCAAAACTCAAAGGGAATGTTTTGGGGAGCTGGAATTCTAAAGTTCGCAAGACCTATAAGATGGGTGACCATAGTAATTGATGACAAAGTTGTGGATGGACACGTATTAAATTTTAAAATATCGGGCTATTCACGTGGCCACCGTGTTTTAGGGAAAAATAGAATAAAAATATCGTCTGCAGAGCAATACCCCCAACTCTTAGAAAAACATAAAGTAATTGTAGACAGGAATCGAAGAAAAAGAATTATAATCGAACAAATTCAAAATTTAGCCAAAGCCGCAATGTGTCATCCTGTAAGAACAGAACTTCTAATAGAGGAGGTGGTAGATTTGGTGGAGTGGCCTAAAGCAATGATAGGAACTTTTGATATCAAATTTTTAAAAATGCCAAAAGAAATCATCGTTGCTACAATGCAGGACCACCAGCGTTATTTCCCCGTAGAGAATGAAAGAGGAAAACTTTTAAATAAATTCGTTTTTATTGCCAATAATAGCAGTGAAAATACAAACCTTATAGTAGAAGGTAACGAAAAAGTTCTAAGACCAAGACTAGAGGATGCTAAATTTTTCTATGAAGAAGACTCCCAAACCTCTATTGAAGCTCGGCTCGTGTCACTTAAATCAACTACTTATTATAAGAATCTCGGTTCCGTTTATGACAAAGCCGAAAGAGTAAAAAAGTGTGCGGAAATTTTTTGTGCTGATTTTAAGGCATCAAAAAGAATAACTGCCGAGGCAGCGATGCTAGGCTATAACGATTTACCTTCTAGAACAGTAAATGAGTTTCCCAGCCTTCAGGGTACAATGAGCGCGCATTTTGCAGAATTACACAATTATCAACAAAAGATCGTTGAAGCGATTTCAACGTTTTATCACCCAAGATTCCATAATGACAGCTTGCCTCAATCTCCAGAAGGCCTGTGCGCGGCTTATGCAGAAAAATTAGACACTATCGCTGGTATTTTCGCACTTGGTAAAAAACCGACAGGTGACAAAGATCCCTTTGGTTTAAGAAGAGCTAGTGCAGGTATCGTTCGTATTTTAATAGAGGGTAAAATTGATGTTAGTCTATCTGCAGATATCACTATAGCTCTTTCAAATTTTGAAATTAAATTAAACCACGACCAAACTAAAAATCTTATTATGGGATTTATTTTTGAAAGATTTAAATCTTATTTATTAGAACAAAATTTAGATATTTCTATAGTAAAATGTATATTAGATAACGCTAGTGATTCTATTTTTGATAAATATAAACAGGCATTAGCAATGCAGAAATTTTTAAAATTAGATGGTTCTACCGATATTATAAATGGACAGAAACGAATCAAAAATATTTTAAAGAAGAGTATTTATAAAGGAGATATACACTTTAATAAAGAACTATGCTCAAAAAGTGCCGAAATAGAATTATCAAAAAATTTCAATGAGATTCAAAAGATCGGTCGGTCGCATTTAAAAAATAAAAAATATTTCGAATATTTATGTAACCTAACCAAATTGACACAAAGTATTGATCGATTTTTTTTACAAGTTATGGTTTTCGATAAAGATCAAAAGACGTCTGAGAATAGAATTAGCCTTTTGAACAGCATAAACAGACATTTGTGTATGTTGGGGGACATTTCTGGGCTAAATGGATGAACCAAAATGAAAGTTTTAGCTTTAGACAGAGATGGCGTTATAAATTTTGATTCAGACGACTATATATTAAATCAAAAAAAATGGCATCCGATTCCCGGTAGTCTAGAAGCCATTAAAAAAGCAAAAAACCATGGCTTTATCGTAGTGGTCGTCAGCAACCAATCAGCGCTAGGAAGAAAAATGTTAGACACAAATTCCTTCCACCAGATAAATAGAAAATTCATTTCTAGTTTAAAGCAACACGGTGGATCCATTGATTTATATCTCGTCTGTCCTCATACGCCAATGCAGAATTGTAATTGCCGCAAACCCAAGTCCGGCTTATTTGACAGCCTCGCTAATTTACTGAAAATAGATCTTACGAAATTAGTCTTTATTGGAGATAGAATGAGTGACGTGCTAGCGGCAGAAAATATTGGGGCCAAGCCTTTACTCGTCGAGACTGGCAAAATTCTTGATAAAGAAACCAAAAATCATACTCGCTTCAGAAACTTGGCTAACGCGGTTGACTATACCATTAAAAATTATGAAAATTTTTAAAATTTTTCTTTTCTCAACTGTCTATCATATTGGAGTATTTTTTCTTACAGTAGTTTTTTCGCTAATTGGGATAATCATATTACCTTTAACAAGAAAAGTTAGATATCGAATTATACGAAATTGGGCAAAGTTTACACTTTCATGGTTAAACTTCACCTGTAAATTATGTTGGGAAGTGGACGGAATCGAAAACATTCCAAAAAATGCGGGAATCATATTCGCAAAACATCAATCTGCTTGGGAAACATTAGCTTTACAATTAGTTTTTCCTGAACAATCACAAGTAATAAAACGAGAACTGTTATTAGTACCATTTTTTGGATGGGGACTTGCAAGTTTAAACCCAATTTCAATAAATCGTAGTGACAACATCAAAGCTTTCAAAAAAGTTCTAAGAGAATCAAAGGCTCGAATAAAAACAGACTGGTGGATAGTCATATTTCCTGAGGGCACTAGAACCAAGATAGGAGTGAAAGGGAGCTATTCTAGAACTGCCGCTGCTGTTGCAAAAGCAAATAACTGTCCTATTATCCCAGTTGCGCATAATGCAGGTCTGTTTTGGCCCAAAGTAAGTTATATGCGCTATCCGGGCAAGATAGTTATGAAAGTGGGGCCTCCGGTAATTACGAAAGATAAATCGATTGACGAAATAACTGAGGAAGCCAGCAGATGGATCGAAACCACTTGCATGAGTTTACCCTCTACAAGACAATCTAGTTGAATAGCTTTAATTAAGGGAGAGATAAAAATGAATTTTCCAATGAACGGATATCCTGTCATTCGAAAAAGAAGAAATAGAAGAAAAGAGTTCATTAGAGGGCTTACTAATGAGTTTAATTTAAGCACAGAGGACCTCATTCTCCCTATTTTTCTGATAAAAGGTAAGAATAAAAAACAGAAAATAAAGTCAATGGATAATATATTTCGTTACTCTATCGATAAAGCTATTGAAGTATTATCCTCAGCTTATGATGCAGGAATAACAACAACTATTTTATTTCCGTACATTGAACCGCAAGAAAAGGATGCGGAAGGATCTGAAGCGTATAATCCCGAGGGCCTCATTCAAGAGGCTATTACGCAGATAAAATTGGCTTTACCAGAACTAGGTGTTATCACTGATATTGCGCTCGATCCATTTACCACACACGGGCATGACGGCGTTTTAAATCAAGACGGTCAGATTGACAACGACCTAACAATAGAGATATTAAAAAAACAAGCGCTCTCTCATGCAAGTGCTGGGGCTGATATTTTGGCTCCTTCAGACATGATGGATGGAAGAATTGGTCTAATTAGAAAATTCTTGGATTCCAACCGGTTTGAAAATATCAATCTTCTTGCTTATTCGGCTAAATTTGCTTCATCCTTTTACGGTCCTTTCAGAGACGCAGTCGGAACCAACGCCAACTTAGGAAACGCAGACAAAAAGACGTACCAAATGAATCCTGCAAATATTAATGAGAGTTTACATGAAGCTTGGCATGATATAAATGAAGGTGCAGATATGATCATGGTCAAACCAGGTTTGCCCTATTTAGATGTTCTGGCTAGGCTAAAAAAAGAATTCAAAGTGCCGACGCTTGTGTATCAGGTTAGTGGCGAGTATTCAATGCTGGTATCGCTTGCAAATAAAGACTTAAATATTCTTGAGAATGTTGTAATGGAATCTATGATTTGCTTCAAACGTAGCGGCGCCGACGCAATAATTACATATTTTGCTATGGAAATATCCGGTTGGATTAATCGTTAAAATTTTCAATACCCAAACTCACTAACTTTTTTGTCAAAGTGTTCCTACCCAAACCTAGTAACTTGGCTGCTTCTTGTCTCTTACCTTCAGTTACTGATAACGCAGCCCTAATCAAGATTTTTTCAACAATTGGTTCAGCTTCTCTTAAAATATTTTTCTCCCCAGATGATAACTGATGCATGGCCCACTGCTCCAAACCAGTCTCCCATGTAATTGAGTCGACTTTTTCCTCAGGCAAATCATTTAAAATCTCATCGGGGAGATCCTCAAAGTCAATTATCGTGGTTGGTACGAGGGCCGTTAGTCTTTTGCATATATTTTGAAGCTGTCTCACATTACCGGGCCAATAAGATGTTTGAAGTTTATTTAGGGCCTTCTCAGAAAACATCTTGGAAGGAATATTCAGCTCTCTAGCCGCTTTTTCTAAAAAAAATCGGGATAGCTCCTGAACGTCTTCAATTCGCTCCCTGAGAGGGGGTAGCTCTAATCTAATTACATTTAATCTATGAAACAAATCTTCCCTGAAAAGTCCCTTAGAAACCATGTCCTCAAGATTTTGATGTGTTGCAGCTATTACCCGAACATCCACAAATATGGGCTCTCTTCCTCCAACACGATATAACTCCCCATCTGCTAAAACCCTCAACAATCTTGTCTGTAGATGTGATGGCATATCGCCGATCTCATCCAAAAAAAGGGTTCCGGTATTAGCCTGTTCGAATCGACCTACCCTCCTAGAGTCAGCCCCAGTAAAAGCACCTTTTTCATGACCAAATAACTCTGATTCTAAGAGGTCTTGAGGAATTGCGGCCGCATTTATCGCTATCAAAGGCCCACTTTTTCTCGGGCTGTGCTTGTGTAACGAACGAGCCACGATTTCCTTTCCTGTGCCAGATTCACCGGTAATTAAAACAGTCATATCACTATTAGATAATCTGCCGATTATCCGAAAAACAGATTGCATTGCAGAAGACGAACCAACAATCTCTTCTGTTTGTTCAAACCCTGTTTTAGAACCAGCGACCGAATCTTTATCCTCTCTTTTCCTTTTTGCCCGCTTGACAATCTTTAACATTTCTTCAATATCGAATGGCTTGGGAAGATATTCAAACGCTCCACTGCTAAATGATTCTACTGCTTTATCCAAGTCAGCATACGCTGTCATAATAATTATAGGTAGAGAAGAATGAACGTTTTTCAATTGCCTTAACAAATCGAGACCGTTTATATCAGGCATCTTAATGTCGGAAACTACTACCTCAGGTTCAAACTCATCAGCTAACTTCAGAGCTTCCCTACCATCGCTAAAAAGCCTGACATTAATAGAGGATTTTAAGAAAGCTTTTTTTAAAACCCATCTAATTGACTCATCATCATCTACCACCCAAACCTCAGATACTTTCATTATTAATTTCTCCAAGTGGAAATCTCACCACAAAGATCGTCTCTAGCGGATGCGGTTCTATTGAAATTAACCCATTACTGAATTTTGCCAATTTCTGAGCAATAGGTAAACCTAAGCCTGACCCATCTGTCTTATCAGAAACCAGAGGAAGGAAAATGGAATCTCGAATTCTAGGGTCGATCCCTTTACCAGTATCCATAATTTTCGTCTCAATTGCCTCAGAATAATATCTTCGTCCAATGGTTGCACCCAATTTAATCCTAGTTTCAATTGTAATAGTTCCTTCATTTTCTTGTATAGCTTGAACAGAGTTCGTTAAAATATTTAGAAAAATTTGGATTATAGCGTCTCTGTCGCCCCTTAGAAAAATTGGAGGCTGATATTTTTTTTCAATCGAGATTTTCTGGCCATCCTCGGAACAGGCCAAAAAACACACATGATCTAAAATCTCATGTAGGTTAATTAGTTCTTTTTTAATTAACTTAACCGGCCCCCCAAGCATCCTATCAACTAACTTCGAAAGTCTATCTGTTTCCTGAATTATTTTTTCTAGATAGTCACCATATTTATTTTTTGGTAATTCCTGTTCGAGTAGTTGAGCAGCTCCTTTAATTCCAGTTAAGGGGTTTTTAATCTCATGACCTAGCTCTCTTACAATTTTATCCCACGCGTCACTCTGTTCGGTTAACTCTGTAGCCATCTTTATTTCTTTGAATTGTTCAACATCAAATAATTCAACAAAGACACCTTGAAAAATTCTTTCTTTTGAAAAAAAAGGTGTTATTGAACAGTCAACAGAAAGACTTACCCCATCACTTCGCGTCAAAAGTAGCTCTCTTTCGGTAATCGAGCGAACAGATTGCTTCACTTTAGCCGCTATTGTTAATATTTGCGATGGTACCGGAAGGATGTTAGAAAGTTTCACAAAATTCTTTTTACTATCGGAAATCCTTAATAAATGTTGAGCTGCTCTATTCATATTGAGCACTACATCTTCTGAGGATAATTTGATGATAGCGGTATTTATCTTATCAATTTCTATAGAAGCGTCGGACCTGGTCCCGCCAGATTTATGTTTAAAATTATTTAATGCCAATCTTTATCACCCGACGCTGCACCTATCATTGGAGAATAGAATGTTTATGAACATAAATCGTAAGATTTTCGGACTCGCCTAGCAACCTGCCTTCAAAATCTATTACTTGAGCTTTGAGCTCATGTTTGCCTCTTACAATATCATTTAACTTGAACATATTTCCGCCAGCATTTAGAGGTTGAACCGTTTTTGCATTAAGAAGCAACCGCAACTTTTGACCCATATCGAATCTAAAAGGAGGTCTGACCGATACTCTTATTTCTAAATTTTGTATGTTTCTAAATGTCTGCTCATTCAATATATCCAAGATTTTAACATTATAGTCTTTATTAATATTCGGGGAAGGTCGGCTATCAAAATTTGGTAAATCATTGGTCGTTTCTGTTGATATCAAATTTCTTTTATTATCCAGCAATATAATCTCTGATTGCTCCGTTTGACGGTCAGAAAAGCTTATAACCCCATTGATTGAATTTTTATACATATTTTTCTCGGCAAAACCCAGCTGACATCCTGAAATACACCAAACACATAATATAAAGTAACAAAAAGTCTTTTTTTTCATTGGATCAAATTGATTGCACCTCGTTCAAAAGTAGCTCTTGTAGAGTCTCTCGCTTCCTAATGACTTTTAACTCCTTTTGGTTGTTCACCAACAACTCAATAGCGCGAGGCCGAGAGTTATAGTTGCTAGACATCGAAAAACAATACGCTCCTACGTCAAGAACTGCGATATAATCACCCTTTTTTATTGAAAAGCTTTTATTTTTAGCTAACCAATCGCCTGTTTCGCATATTGGCCCTACGATATCAAAAGCCGATCGATTTTTGAAACTTTCTATACAGGGTAGAATTTCATGCTCAGCTTGATATAAAGATGGTCGAATAAAGTCATTCATGGCGGCATCTACAATCGCAAAATTTTTTTCTGAACATTGTTTAATATATTCAATTTTCGTTAACAAGACTCCACTTTTCCCGACAATTGATCGCCCTGGTTCAATAGCTATAACATATTTACTAGGAATCTCTTTCTTCATTATTGCCACTAGTTCCTGAATATGCGGTAGATTCTCACCAGAGTAACTAATTCCCAAACCACCACCACAATCGACGCGTCTAATCTTTATACCACTGGCTTCTATTTTTCTTACCAATTGCATAATTTCTTTAACGGATTGCTCAAATGGGTCTAATTCTTGTAATTGAGATCCAATATGACAAGCCACCCCAACTATTTTAAGGTGCTTATTTTTGGCCATTTTACCATAAAGACCTAACGCTTTTTCGATAGGCACTCCAAACTTGCTACTTTTCAAACCTGTGGCAATGTAGGGATGAGTCCGAGGATCGACATTTGGATTAACTCTTAGAGACACAGAGGCTTGAACTTGCTTGTGTGTCGCAATTTGGACCACTAGGTCAAGCTCATCATCCGATTCTATATTGATCGAACCGATTTCATTGATGATGGCAGTTTCTATCTCTTGCGCAGATTTCCCGACTCCAGAAAAAACTATTTTTTTGGGATCTGCTCCAATTTGCATCACACGATGTAACTCGCCGCCAGATACAATATCAAAACCAGAACCAAGATTTTTCAACAATTTCAAGATTGAGAGATTTGAATTTGCTTTTACGGCATAACAAATTAAATGCTGAGTATTTTGAAATGCAGCACGGTATTCAAGAAAATTGCGTTCAATTGTATCTTGGCAATAAATAAAAGCAGGAGTTCCAAATTGACTGGCAACGGAAGCCAAATCTACTGAAGAAAAACATAATTTATTTTTTTTATAATTAGTTAAACGCATAGAAAAATGATCACATCTAAACAAAATTCAGGCTAGTTAGATAAAGATGGAACCAAAAACGTCGTTTCGTAGATACAAATCACCTTTTTGACCACATCCAACTAAAGTCAGAACCAAAAGAGTAAAAAAGAGAACACTTGTTTTGCTTAACATTTATCTAACTTCAATTTAGAAAAGTTTAAATTCTTATTACTTAGAATTCTATAATAAATTTTAGAAGAAAACTTGCATTTTTTAACGGGTTTTTGAAAAAACCTCATTAAATTAAAAACTAGATTAAAATTAGTACTTGCAATTTTGACTGGAATTGTTAAAGAATATGTTTTAAATAAAAAAGGAATGAAATTTCAATTATGAGCGCTAATTTACTACATGTTACTGATGAATCTTTTGAAAGTGAAGTGATCAAATCTGAGCAACCAGTACTCGTTGATTACTGGGCTGAGTGGTGTGGTCCCTGCAAAATGATAGCACCCATCCTAGATGAAGTAGCCGAATCTTACTCTGACAAAGTGAAAATCGCCAAAGTCGATGTAGATCAAAATACTCAAATTTCCGCGAAATATAACATAAGAGGCATTCCAACCCTAATGCTGTTTAAAGAGGGGCAGATAATAGCAACTCACACTGGGGCTCTTAATAAAACACAACTAACAGATTTTATAGATAGCAATCTGTAACAAGCTAAGGCTAGCTTGAAAATTATTCTAATTTAATTTTCTAGTAGACGAAAAGACGATACTGTGCTACTGTTTATTTAAGCTTTTTCAAGCTTGGTCTCCATTAACTTTAACAACATATCTAACGCAAACTATACTTACTTCGAATCAACACTATGAATTTAACAGAGCTAAAGAGAAAGACGGCTTCGGATTTGGTCGAATTAGCTGACCAAATGGGGGTCGAGGGAATTGCTCGCTCTCGCAAACAAGACGTCATCTTCAGTATATTAAAAGCCCATGCTAAAAAAGGTGAAAATATAATGGGCGATGGTGTGCTGGAAATCTTGCAAGATGGCTTTGGTTTTCTAAGGTCTTCTGATTCTAGTTATTTAGCGGGAGCAGATGATATCTATGTTTCACCGAGCCAAATTAGAAGATTTAGTTTGAGGACTGGAGACACCATATCAGGTAGAATTAGACCCCCGAAAGATAGTGAGAGATACTTCGCATTGCTTAAAGTCGATGAAATCAACTTTGAAGCACCAGAGAATACAAAAAATAAAGTTGTATTTGAAAATTTAACTCCTTTGTTTCCACAGGAAAGACTTCAATTACAAATGGGAAATGGCAGCACAGAAGACCTTCCCCCTCGTGTAATAGACCTGGCTGCACCAGTTGGCAAAGGTCAACGTGGTCTCATAATTTCTCCACCAAAGGCTGGAAAGACAATGATGTTGCAAAGCATAGCGCATTCCATAAACTCTAATAACCCCGACTGTTATCTAATTGTTCTTCTAATAGATGAGAGGCCGGAAGAAGTTACAGAAATGCAAAGATCCGTTCGGGGAGAAGTCATATCTAGTACGTTTGATGAACCAGCTGCACGTCATGTTCAGGTAGCAGAAATGGTAATAGAAAAGGCTAAGAGGCTTACTGAACATAAAAAAGACGTAATAATTTTACTTGACTCTATAACGAGACTCGCTCGCGCCTATAACACCGTAGCACCATCATCAGGCAAAGTTCTGACCGGTGGCGTTGACGCTAATGCTCTTCAAAGGCCAAAAAGATTTTTTGGGGCAGCACGGAACATTGAAGAGGGTGGTAGCTTAACTATTATAGCAACGGCCCTCGTTGATACGGGCTCAAGAATGGATGATGTGATATATGAGGAATTCAAAGGCACTGGTAACATGGAAATTCACCTGGATCGTAAAATCGCAGAAAAAAGAATCTTTCCAGCAGTCAATATAAACCGATCCGGCACTAGAAGAGAAGAGATACTTACAAAACCAGATGAATTACAAAAAATGTGGATTCTCAGAAACCTCCTCCATCCAATGGAAGAAATTGCAGCAATTGAATTTCTGCTTAAAAAAATGAAACTTACAAAAAACAATGAAGAATTTTTTGATGCAATGAAGCGGTAAAGAATCAACCAGGAGGCCAATCTAGTCGGCGCCCAGCAATTACATGAATATGCAAATGAAAAACCGATTGACCAGCCTCTGCTCCATTATTAATAACAATTCTAAATTTATCCTTATAACCCTCTTTGGCCGCTATCTCTGCAGATTTAATAAGAAGATTTCCTAAAACTTTATGATGTAGTTTCGGAGATGATTTTGATAACATTGTAATCGGCTCTTTCGGACATACCAAAATGTGGAACGGAGCCTGGGGATTAATATCCCTGAAAGAAATTATCTCATCATCTTCGTAAACAATATCCGCAGGTACTTCCCTACTTATGATTTTTTCAAATAAAGTTTTTGAATCACTCAACTCTTTTTTCCTTATAGTATTTTCCCAAGACAGACGCTACCTCGGGCCTTGTAAATTCCGGTGGTAGGGCTTTACCTTCCTCAAGTATGCTCCTTACTTTAGTTCCCGAC
>MDTC01189140.1_pt1 | contig 14294 bp, 10 predicted proteins | sample 811181 | NCBI WGS metagenome assembly MDTC01 (sample SAMN05326644, study PRJNA326480) | marine metagenome | isolation source: seawater | place: Pacific Ocean: North | collected 2011 | reverse complement strand
GTAAGTATAATTGACCCACTATCTCAAACTGTAACTGAATCATTTAATATAATTAATAACGGAAATAATCCGTCAGCATTAAGAATTGATAAATCATCCGAAAACGTGTACTTTTTATGTGGAGATGTCTATAAATTATCTTCTATTAATGATACAATAGCTGAAATCATTTGGATAAATAGTGGTGAAACTTTTTATAATTTAGAAGTTGACCCTTATAACAATGATATTTACCTATGTAATGCTAAAGATTACGTTCAAAACGGCTCTATCTTAATTATTGATAGCACTGGTAATTTAAAAAATGAGGTTACAACAGGTATTATCCCTAAATCAATAATTTTCTAAAATTTTACACCTGCAATTGTTATGTCATCAATTTGATCATTATTTCCAATCCAATCTTTAGAAAACTGCTTAATTTTAATTCTTTTATCCTTTGGGCTTAAATCCTTTATTCCTTCAAGCATTTTATAAAAATTAGGGTATTTTAACTTTTTACCTTTTTCTCCTCCAAATTGATCAGGAAGACCATCAGAAAACATAAATATTTGATCGTCTTTTTTAAGTTGAATTTCCTGTTGTGTAAATTTTTTGTCTTTATCTATCCAATATCCTACTGGTCTGGAATCACCCTTAAGAATAATTTTTTCATTTCCACTTAAAATCATGATTTTTGAATTTGCGCCAGAAAAAAGTATTTTTTTAGAGTTAGATTTCCAACTAAGTAAACAAAGATCCATTCCATCTTTTACCTCACCACCCTTAGCCTTAAAACTATTGGTTATCAAATCAGTTACTCTATTGAGAATTTCTTTTGGTTCTGTGAGTTTAAATTGATTAATGGCATAATCCAAAAAGGTCATACACATTAATGTCAACATGGCACCAGGAATACCATGTCCAGTACAATCAGCAACTCCAAAAATTGTATTTCCATCTAATTCATAAGTGAAGTAAAAATCACCTCCAACAATATCTTTAGGTTGATAAACAACAAATGATTCATTAAAGTTTGCAGAAGGAAGGTTTTGCTGAGCAATTACAGCATCTTGAAGTCTTCTGGCATATTTCACACTAGAATTAATTTCTTCATTTATATGGGTGAGTTCTAAAGTTCTCTCTTTTACTTTTTGTTCAAGATGTAGATTGTGTTCTCTTAGCTGATCTGCTAAATCAAGAAGTTTTTGTTGTTGTTCTTTAATTTTATTGCGATAAGTGGTTACATTAACAGCGTATACATTAACATATCTTTCCTTATGAATAGGCACTATTTCAACATCAAATATATTAACACCAAAATTTACATCTCGTCTTATATTTTTTTTATTCTTTATTGAGTCGTCTAAAAATTTATTAATTTTTGAGAAAAAATCATCTTTATTGAATTTTTCAGTATTAAAGTAATTAACACCAGCATCATTGACATAAAGTAGTTTTTTATCAAAATTATATCGAGCAATAACATTAGGATTTTCTTTGGGGAACCTTGATAAACTTTCAATTTTTTTGTCTTTTTTAATTGAGTCTGTTATATCCAAACCAAAACCAATAACCATTTTTAATTTATTCTTTTGAAAGACAGGGAACATTTTCCTTAGAATAGTTAGTGTTTCATTATCCTTTCCAATTATGTTGTGTTGCCATTCAGTTGGTTGTTTTGTTGATTTCAGGGTATTAAACCTTTTCCTTCTCTCTTTTGCTGGATTTTCATTTCTGTTTAGAGATTTGAAATACTCAAAATCATCCATTCCAATTATCTTTTTTCTAAGATCATCATTTTTAATGGCAGCAGGATTTACAAATTTATATCTATGATTTTCATCGAAAACAGCAATATCAACAGGAATTGTATTTAAAATACTCTCGTAAAAAGTCTTTAACTCTTTTGTTTTGAGTAAATTTTGTTTTAACTGCTTATTAAAAAAATAGTCCAAAACACTAACTAATATAATTAGTACAAACGGAGCTGAATCAATGATGTAAAGTAGAGGATGATTGCGATGTATTGTGGAAACACTAATGTCAGCCACACTAAAGTCAACAACTAAAAAGTATGAAAACAATGGGAAAAGTAAACCTATTATAAAGACTATTAAGTATTTCAACTATAAATGAGATTTATAGTAAATATAAAAAACTTAACTATACTTATTTCTTGTCTGAATCATCAAAACCAAACTTATCAAATCCGATTAATTCTAAATTAATATCATTTTTCTTACTTGAAACATCTCTAAAATCTCTGATAACTTCTTTGATTTCTTTACTCATAGTATGACATTTCTTAGCGCTTATTTTAACATTAGATCCCGGAGGAATTTCAAGAAGAGTTTGCATAAGACCACCTTTATTTAAAAATGATACAATTTGAGCAAAAGAAATAACTGTATTTTTTCCATCCGTATGAGAAATAAAGGCTAATTCATAATTTTTTCTGAGCAAGAAAAACATAGATAATACAAAGCCAATTCCAACTCCAGAAAGCAGATCAGTTAAAAGAACAGAAACAATCGTTACAACAATAACTAACCCATTTTCCCAATCAGTTTTAAATAACTTAATAATACTGTTAATTTTAACTAATTTAAATCCAATTACAATTAAAATTGCAGCTAAAGAAGATAGCGGAATAAGTTCAAGCAAAGTTGGAAATAAAAAAACACTACCAATTAAAAATAATCCATGATAAAAAGCAGAATACTGAGTTTTAGCATGAGCATTAATATTTGCTGAACTTCTAACAATAACCATTGTGATAGGCAACCCACCAAGAAGGCCAGATAAAATATTTCCAATACCTTGAGCTTTCAGTTCTTTATTGTTTGGTGAAATATTTTTATCAGGATCTAACTTATCAGTAGCTTCTAAACAAAGTAAGGTTTCAATACTTGCTACTAATGCAAGAGTTACAGCATAGATGTAAACTTTCTTTTCACCAAAAGCTGAGAAATCAGGAGTTACTAGCAAATTTTTATAATCATAAGAAGTTAAAGCATCAGGAAGCTGAACCAAGTGAGATGGTTCTAAAAATAACTTACCACTACCTGCTCCAAATAAATAATTCAAAAATGAACCAATAACTACAACAAACAGTGCTATTGGAACTAACTTTAATTTATCATTTCTCTTAATTGCCGGTAATTCCCATACTAATAAAATCAGCATAGAAACTAGAAAAATAATAAGTGCACCTAAAGCTAAATTATCAAAACTTAAAAAAATTTCACTCACCGTATTTTCACCATCAGCTTGCTCAAAGGCTAAATCACCCTCTGGATCATTATCTACACCTAAGGCGTGAGGAATTTGTTTTAAAATAAGCGTAATTCCAATCGCAGCAAGCATCCCATGAATTACTGAGGATGGGATAAAATAACCAACAACTCCTAATCGAAATATTCCTAGGAGAAGTTGAATAACCCCTGAAAGAACAACTGCCAATAAAAAAGCTTTGAATCCTAGTTCTGGGATAGCAACTAATACAATTGAAATTAAACCAGCTGCTGGACCACTAACCCCAAATCTTGAACCGCTAAATAAAGTTACAATTAAACCACCAATCACCCCTGCAATTATCCCTGCAAATGGAGTCATAAGATCTTTTCCTAGAAAATCTATGGAAGGCATGGATGCCTGCCCTATACCCAGGCATAATGGTAATGCTACTAAGAAAACAACCAGACCAGCTGGCACATCATTTTTGAATTTTGATAAATCGAAATTTTTATTTTTAAACATATAATTATTTTTATGTTGGATAATCCAACTTGTTACACTTGAAATTAAATAGACAAATGGCTAACAAATGGGAGGAGGAGAATCAATTTCAAAATATTGATTTAAAAGAATTTGATTTATATTTTTTTGTGTGTGTTTATATTTATAAGACGGGAATAGATCGTCTTTATCTGATACTAAGTATTCGTCAAATTCTTCATATTCCTCGTTGGTTTCATTATTTTCCTGTTCGGAATCAAAATCATTAATTATATCAGTTAATTCAATATTATTTTGTAGGTAAATTACTTTAAGATTGTTGTAAACAAAATGAGAAATAAATATTAGCAAAAAGGTAATAAATAAAAACTTAACATTTTTAATGTTATTTTGACTACTATGTAATTTAAATTTTCTCAAAAATAAATGTTATTAGTTAAATTAAAAGTACAAAATTAATATTTAAAAAATCAGCGAAATTAGAAATATTCAATTAAAACAATGTACTCAAATGTTAGTACAAATAACTTTAACAAAATTAAGACAAAAACTATGCCTAAATTAAATAATTGGACTTTAGACGGAAAAGTCTAGTCAATATATAATTTAAAAACTAAACCACTAAATGAATATTGAATGAAGAATTAATACCTTTTAAAAATTATTTTAAATTAAAAAAACTATGCTTCACACATTGTGCACTCCTTCTTTTGTTTGAACTTTTGAGCAGCATTCATGCTGTGTTGGTAGTAAAGAGACTTTAGTCCCAATTTCCAAGCAGTGACATAAATTTTATTGATTTCTTTCACGGGCATGTCCGGATGAACAATAATATTTACTGATTGCCCTTGATCAATAAAACTCTGTCTATTTGATGCTTGATAAACAATATCCATTTGATCAATTTCAGAATAAGTTTTGAATACATCTTTTTCGTTTTCTGTTAAGAAATCTAAATGTTGTACAGAACCATCTCTATCTCTTATGCTGTGCCAAACATCAATAGTATTTCTACCTTTTTCTTCAAGAAGAGACACTAAAAATGGATTTTTAATTGTTGTTTTAATTTTAGCAATATCCTTGACGTAAATGTTTGACCATATAGGCTCTATTCCTTGGGAAACTTGTCCTAAGATAAAGGCTGAAGAAGTTGTTGGTGCTATTGCGTTAAGTGTGGCGTTTCTTCTACCATATCCCTTTAAAACTTCTGGCTCACCAAATTTTTCAGCTAAATCTTCAGAAGCTTTATAGGAACGATCCTTAATTAATTTGAAAACCTCACTATTAAGGTCAAATGATTGCTGGCTATCAAATGATAACATTTTTGATTGTAATAATGAATGCCATCCTAAAACACCTAAACCTAATGCACGATTTTCTTTTGCAAAATTATAGGCTCTTTCCATAAATAAAAACGTTTGTTTATCGTCATTATCCTCCGAATCTCTATAGCGTTCCAATTTCTCAATAAACTCTGTAATAACAGCATCTAAGAAATAGACCATAGTTTCAACAGCATCAGTATCTTTCCACTTATCATAATGAAGGACATTGATTGATGATAAAACACAAACAAAAGACCATTTGTCATTTGAAGGAAGCATGATTTCAGTACATAAATTACTGGCATTTATTTGATGATTCTTATCTCTGTATACATCAGCAGCACCATTATTAGCTTTATCTTTGAAAAAGATATAAGGATAACCAATCTCACCTCTTCGTTGAATTATTTTAGCCCAAATTTTTCTTTTATCTTGATCACCAGCAATCATTGATTCCATCCATTGGTCTGTAACAGTAACTCCATGAGTTAATTCTTGAATGGGGTTTCCTTCAGTTCCAATATCTAAGAATTCTAAAATATCATTATGTTCAACAGGTAAATATGGAGAAAAACGACCTCTTCTTACAGATCCTTGACTAACAACATCAACCATTGTTTCAAACAATTGCATAATATGAACAGAACCAGAAGCTTCACCATTGTTCTTAACAGCTGAACCCCTGTGTCTAATATTACCGAAATATCCTGATGTACCACCACCAAGTTTTGACATCATACCAACCTCAGATTGAGTGTAAAGGATATTACCCATGTCATCAGAAACATTTGAGCCAAAACAACTTATAGGTAAACCACGTTCTTTTCCAAAATTTGACCAAACTGGTGAAGCTAAAGAAAAGAATCCTTGAGACATATAATTGTAAAACTTATCAGCATATCCACTTATACCTAAAATATCCTCAGCTCTGTTGGCAATTTCACGTATTCTTTTCTCAGGAGTTAATCCAGGAGTTAAATAACCTGCTGCTAAGAAATTTCTACTGTGGTCGGTAAGCCAATCAAAAGAATGATTATTTTTTTGTTCTCTTAAACTAGATTTTCTTGCGTCAATAAGTGTTTCTCTAGTTGACTTGGCACTAGTGTTTGAATTATCTGTTGTATTGGTAGTTTTGTTCATATTAAAATAAGTCGTCTGCTGTTATACTTTTAGTTCTCTTGCTGTAATTGATTGATCTTTTCACAAAGAAATCACCATGTTTAGTTCCAATAATTTCATCATTGAACCATTCTGTTTCACTTAAAAGGGATTCATCTGTATGGAAAACTTTTTCTACACCAATACTTTCTAAAGATCTATTAAAACGGTCTTTAATAAATTCATTTACTTGTGCTTTGGGTAAGAAATCTAATTCGCCATTCTCAAAAATCCAATCAATTATACCACTTTCAGCTTTGTAGGCCTGAACACAAAGTTCTTGGATTTTAGTCTCAAAATCATGATCAAACCACTCAGGATTTTCAGATTTTATTATTTTGATTAAATCTATTCCAAAGTCTCCATGTATTTGCTCTTCTTTTGAAGTAGCTTCAACAACATTGGAAACACCCTTGAGCATATTTCTATGCTTGTTGAATGCCATTATAATAAGAAATTGAGAAAATAGAGAAACATGCTCAATAAATAAAGAGAAAAGCAATACTGATTCAGCATATTCCTTATCATCTTCACTTTTTGAAGTTGACAGTGCAGTTTCTAAATACTGAACTCTTTTCATTATTACAGGTTTCTTTTTGAGAGTTTCAAATTCTTTATTAAGTCCTAAAATTTCTAAAAGATGAGAATATGCATCTGCATGCCTGACTTCACTTTCAGCAAATGTTGCACCAACCGATCCAACCTCTGGTTTTGGTATTTTTTGATAAATGTCACCCCAAAAACTTTTCACTGCTACTTCAATTTGCGATATGGCTAACATTGTATTTTTAATAGCACTTCTTTCCAGATCTGTCAACCTGGTTTTAAAATCTTGGATGTCACTAGTAAAATTAAATTCAGTATGAATCCAATAAGAATGTCTTATTGCTGGAACGTATTCGTACAATTCATTGTACTCGTATGGTTTTAGATTTAACCTTTTTTCAAAAACGTTTCTTTTTCTTTTTTCAGCTTGGTTATTTCTATATAAAATGTAAGATTTTGCAACATCTAAAAATTCACTTTGCATGAGCTTTTGCTCCACAATATCTTGTACTTCTTCAACGTTCGGAATATAATTAGGAATAGAATCAAAACGGTTATTAAGGCTTTCATAAACGTTATTGGATATTCTTTGAGCATCATCGGAATTACCATGATTAACAGAGCTCATTGCTTTTAAAATAGCACTGGTTATGTTTTCTAAGTTGAATGATGTTTTTTCGTTGTCTCTTTTTACGATAAGTGTGATTGGCATAGCGATAATTTTAAATATTCAATAAATCTACATTTAATAAACTCAGACTTTTTAAGACGATTAAAACGTTTTTTAACATCAAATGTTGATAAATCACTTAACACAAACAAAATCAACATTTTAAGTATCAAAAAAAAAATAAAATGAGTTTTCAACAATTAATTTTTGTTGCTTTTATCAAAAAAAATTTTATGTGAAAAATCTAAAAATTAAAATTATTTTGACAAGTGCAAAAGTTGTAAAAAAACACTTCGAAAGTGCGGGCTAATAATATAATTATTAACACTTTTTTTTGAGAAAAATAAATTTTGAAGAAAAATAGAAAGTGGCGCGGGGGGGAATCGAACCCCCGACCTCAGGGTTATGAATCCTGCGCTCTAACCGTCTGAGCTACCGCGCCAATTAGGGCGACAAATATATATAAATTTAGAAAAGAAAAAATTTCAACTTATCAGATTATTTAAAAATATTTTAATCATTTTTTTTATTATGTAAGCAATGTATTTAATTTTTTCTATATTGCCCACGTTACTCATATGTAAGACATGCCCCTTATGGACAAAACAAAATTTGAAATAGAATACATTATAAACACTTCTCCCACAATACTTTTCAATTGTTTAAGTACTCCAAGTGGCCTTTCTGAATGGTTTGCAGATGATGTCAATATAAAAGATGACCGTTATACCTTTTTTTGGGATGGCAGTGAAGAAACCGCAATTCTTAAAACTATAAGAAAAGGAGACTCTATCAAATTCCAATGGGAAGACGATGAAGGAGATGACTGCTATTTTGAAATGACAATAAAAATTGACGACCTAACTAAAGATGTAGCGTTAATCATTACTGATTTTGCTGAAGGAGACGAAGAACAAGAAGAAGCTAAACTTCTTTGGGACAACAATGTAGTTAAACTAAAACAAGCCATAGGAGGATAATTAATACCTAACCTTAAAATTACCACATTTTGAAAAGAATTGGTTGGATGATCATCAGTTCATTTAGTGGCCCATTCCTATTGAACTTTATAATCTGGATGGTCATTCTAGATATGCAATTTTTGTGGCTTTACATTGACGATTTAATGGGAAAAGGTCTTGAATGGAATATCATTTTAGAATTAATGATATATGCATCTGCCAACTGGGTTCCGCTAGCTCTTCCACTCTCAGTTTTATTGGCTTCAATAATGACATTTGGGAGTCTTGGTGAAAAAAATGAGCTTTTAGCTCTTAAAGCAGCTGGTTTATCCCTTTTTAAAATAATGAAACCACTTATATTTTTTGTTTTTATTATTTCATTATTTGCTTTTTATTTTACCAACAGCTTATGGCCAGTAGCTAACTTTAAGATGAGAGTATTATTGAGAGATATACAAAATACAAAAGTAGCCTTAGCTCTTCAACCAGGTGTTTTTTTTAAGTCAGATGAATTCGCAATAAGAATAGGAAATAAAAATAAAAACGGAAATGAGTTTACAGATATCTTAATATATGATCACAGTAACATGGGTAAACAACCACTTGGAGCATGGTCGTACAAAAAAGATCCAAGAGATTACAAAAGAGTAATTAGAGCAAAAAAAGGAAAGCTTGTAAATCCAGAGGATAAATCAAAATTAGAATTAGAACTTATTGATGGATACATGGTTCAAGAATGGGACCCCAAGTCTTTTAAAGATTCCAAAACACCATTTACAAGGTACAATTTTGACAGTTCTGTTATTTCATTTGAATTGAATGCGTTTGAATTTGAAAGATCAAGTGAAAACTCATACGAAAGAGACAAACATCTTCTTAACTTAAGTCAAATTTTTATATTAAATGACTCACTAAACATTGAAAGAGTTAAACAATATGAAAAAATTGAAAAAGTTCTCATTAAAGAAATTAAACTCCTCAAAGATTCTAATGAATTAAGTTTAAGTAATAGTGAAAATCAGCTTCATAGTATTGTTCATCATCAAAATAAATCAGGATTAAATAAAGATTATAAGGTTGCAATTAAAAAACTTGATCAATTGGGTAATTATTTAAAGATTGCAAAAGTTAAAGAAAATTCAGCAATCGAATATTTAACAGATTTAAAGATTGAATGGAATAGAAAATTTACACTTTGCTATGCAGTATTCATGCTATTTTTTATGGGTGGTCCTTTGGGTGCAATTGTTAAAAAAGGAGGATTAGGGTGGCCAGTAATAACGGCCATACTAATTTTTCTAGTCTACTTTATGCTTACTAGAGCTGGGGAAGAAATGGCATCAAATCACAACCTGGGACCATATCTTGGAATGTGGTTAAGTGCAATATGTATCACTCCTATTTCTTTATTCATATTTATTAAAGCTAATCAAGATGCTAAAATATTTGATATTGAGTGGTACAATAGACTAGCTAGTAAAATTTTAAAAAAATGAGAATTCTTCAAATATGTCACAAACCTCCTTTTCCACCAGTCGATGGAGGATGTATTGCTATAAATAATATTTCTAAAGGATTATTAAAAGAATGTGAATTTCTTAAAATACTTACTATTGGAACATTAAAACACCCCTTTGAATTAAAAAATTATCCAAAAGAGTTTATCAAAAAAACAAATATTGAAGGTGTCTTTGTTGATACTAAACTTAATATAGTTGATGCATTTTCAAATCTAGTTACTTACGACTCTTATAATATTTCTAGATTTTTCTCTCCGGATTTTAACTCATTAATAATAAAAACACTCAAAAAGAATAATTTTGACATTGTCTTACTTGAAAGTCTTTTTACTACACCATATATTTCTACAATTAGGAGCCATGTAAAAGTAAAAATAGTACTTAGATCCCATAACCTAGAGCATGTCATATGGAAGAGATTAGCAAAGGAAGCCAATAATCCAGCAAAAAAAATATATCTAAACCTACTCTCCAACCAATTAAAATCATACGAAATTGAAACCCTAAATCAAGTTGATGGAATTGCAGCCATTAGCAATGAAGATGAAATTAAATACATAAATCTTAATTGCAATGCACCTATAACAACAATCCCTTTTGGAATTAATATTGAAAACTATAATTCAAAAAAAATAATTCAAAAAAATAAAATTCGTTTTTTTCATCTAGGAGCTATGGATTGGAAACCAAATCTTGAAGCAGTAGGATGGTTAATTAAGGAAATATGGCCAATAATTCATAAAAAAATCCCCAATGCAGAGCTACATTTAGCAGGGAAAAATATGCCTGATTGGCTAGTTGATGAAAAAACTGAAAATGTCTATAATCACAGGCATGTTGAAAGTGCAATTTCATTCATGAATAATTATGATGTAATGTTGGTTCCATTATTATCTGCCGGTGGAATTAGGGTTAAGATCATTGAAGGAATGGCACTTGGGAAAACAATTATATCAACAACAATTGGCGCAGAAGGCCTATCTTATACAGAAAATAAAAATATTTTAATTGCTAACCATCCTAAAGAATTTGCAAAAAAAGCATTGGATTTACTGCAAAAACCTGAATCAATGAACGAAATAGGTAAAAATGCCAGAAAACATGTAACCGAAATTTATGATCAAAATAAAATTACCAAGAGATTAATTAAATTTTGTGAAAGCCTATAATGGAAATTATTTTTATAACATCTCGATTTCCATTTCCAATAGACAAGGGGGATAAATTAAGAGCCTATTATCAAATTAAGGAACTATCAAAAGATCATAATGTACATTTACTATCTATATCAGACAAAAATTTAAATGAAAAGGACACTATTAAACTCATGGAACTATGTTCGGGCGTTCATACTTTTAAAATAAATCTTTTCAAAAGGATTCTTAACTTATTTAAAACATTTATAAATAATAAACCTTTTCAAGTCAATTACTTTTACTCTAAAAGTATTCAGCGCAATATTGATAATATTATTAAAGAAGTTCAACCTGATCATATCATTTGTCAGTTGATTAGAACTGCGATGTATATGAAAAACCAACATCAAATTCCATCCACCATTGATTATATGGATGCGCTATCAAAAGGAATTCAAAGAAGAATTCCAATCTCTAATTTTTGGATGAAGCCAATACTTAAAATGGAATTTGAAAGATTAAAAAAATTTGAAAACTTAGCTTATGAATTTTTTGAAAACCATATAATAATTTCTAAAGCTGATAGAGAGAGTATTGCTCATCCTAAAAACTCAAAAATTAAAATTATTGCTAATGGAATAGATACTGAAATTTTCAAAAAACATAAATTCAAAAAAAAATATGATTTGGTTTTTATTGGTAATTTAAATTATGTTCCCAATGTTGATACCGCACTTTATATTGGTAATAAAATTATCCCAGAACTTATAAAAACATATCCCGACATCAAAGTGTTAATTGCAGGAAGCAATCCAAATAATAAAGTCAAAAAACTTTCAAATAAAAACATCACCATTTCAGGATGGGTAGAAGACATTAAAGAAGCTTATCTAAGTGGTAAAATATTTTTTGCTCCAATGAAAATTGGAACAGGACTACAAAATAAATTGTTAGAGGCAATGAGTTTAGAAATTCCTTGTATTACTTCTCCTCTAGCCAATAAAGCATTGGGCGCAATTAACAACCACAATATTCTAATTGGAAATAATAGTCAAGAACATATAGCTCATATAAGATATTGTCTTGAAAATGATACAGCTGCAAAATTTATTGGGTTAAATGGAAGGGACTTTGTCAGTGAAAACTTTAGCTGGAATAAAGCAAATGAATTATTATTGAATGTTTTAAGTAAAACAAATCAATAGAGATTAAATTATATCTTATTTTTGCCATAAATAATCATAATTAATGAACAGTATTCAAGAAGCAATCGACGACATCAAAAGCGGAAAAATAGTAATTGTAGTTGATGATGAAGACAGAGAGAATGAAGGTGATTTTGTTACTTCAGCTAGAAATGCTAATCCAGAGCTTATCAACTTCATGGCAACCCATGGAAGAGGATTAATATGTACTCCTTTAGTTGAAGAAAGGTGTGATGAACTTGGTTTAGAAATGATGGTTGATTCAAATAATTCACACTTTGATACCCCATTTACTGTTTCTATAGACTTGATTGGCAAAGGATGTTCTACCGGAATATCTGCGGCAGATAGAGCAAAGACAGTTCAAGCATTGATTGATCCTAAAACTAAACCAAAAGATTTAGGGAAACCTGGACATATATTTCCATTGAGAGCAAAAGCAGGTGGAGTTTTAAGAAGAGCAGGACATACTGAAGCTGCAGTCGATTTAAGTAGATTGGCGGGATTCGAAGCAGCTGGTTTAATCGTTGAAATAATGAATGAAGATGGATCAATGGCAAGATTACCTGACTTAAAAAAAATTGCTAAAAAATTCGATTTAAAAATTGTTACCATTGAAGATCTCATTTCTTATAGAATGCAACATGAAACACTTATTGAAGAAGTTGTTGAAGTTGATATGCCTACCAAGTTTGGTGACTTTAAACTAAAGGCTTTTAGACAGAACACTACTGGAGAAGAACATTTAGCACTTGTAAAAGGAGAATGGAAGAAGAATGAATCAGTAATGGTTAGGGTACACTCCTCTTGCTTTACTGGAGATATTATTGGTTCTCTAAGATGTGATTGCGGTGAACAGTTGGAATCAGCAATGAAAATGATAAATAAGGAAGGAAAAGGAGTAGTACTTTACATGAACCAAGAAGGGAGAGGAATTGGTCTTCTTAACAAACTAAAAGCATATAAACTTCAAGAAGAAGGCTATGATACACTTGAGGCCAATCTTAAATTAGGGTTTAAAGGGGACGCCAGAGATTATGGTGTTGGGGCTCAAATTTTAAGAGCTGTTGGTGTTAGAAAAATGCAATTACTTTCAAATAACCCAAAGAAAAGAACAGGTTTAATTGGATATGGCCTTGAAATAACAAAAACAGTTAATATTGAAGTTGAATGTAATATTCACAATGCACAATATTTAGAAACTAAAAAAAATAAGATGGGCCATAGTTTAGAACTAGACAAAAAAACTGAAGCCTAATTTTTTATTAAAAAATCAATTACATTTTTTTCAATTCTTGAAAAAGGATCATTTGAATTACCCTTATTGAAATTACTCCCACTTACTTTTTCATACAGCTCAATATATCTATCAGATACAGATTGAACAAACTCGTGGTTCATCTCTGGAACTGACTGACCTTCTTTTCCCTGAAAACCATTGGCCATTAACCACTCTCTAACAAACTCTTTACTAAGTTGCTTTTGACTTTCTCCATTTGATTGTCTTTCTTGGTATCCATCAAGATAAAAATATCGGCTAGAGTCTGGAGTGTGTATCTCATCAATCAAGTATATTTTACCATCTTTTTTACCAAATTCATATTTGGTATCTACCAAAATCAACCCTCTTTGTGCAGCTATCTGAGTTCCTCTTTTAAAAAGTGCTCGGGTGTAGTTTTCTAATTGAGTGTAATCTTGTTCAGAAACCAATCCTTTAGAGATTATTTCTTCCCCAGAAATATCTTCGTCATGTCCTTCATCAGCTTTTGTAGATGGGGTAATTAATGGTTGATCGAATTTTTGATGCTCTATCATATTTTCTTGCATCTCAACGCCACAAATTGTTCTTTTTCCAGAATTATAAGTCCTCCATGCGTGTCCGGTTAAATATCCTCTTATTACCATTTCAACCTTAAGAGGCTCACAATAATGACCAATGGTAACATTTGGATCTGGAGTTGCTAATCTCCAATTAGGTACGATGTCTTGAGTAGCAATAAGAAATTTTTCTGCCAATTGATTCAACACCTGTCCTTTATATGGAATTCCTTT
>MDTC01162866.1_pt1 | contig 14295 bp, 20 predicted proteins | sample 811181 | NCBI WGS metagenome assembly MDTC01 (sample SAMN05326644, study PRJNA326480) | marine metagenome | isolation source: seawater | place: Pacific Ocean: North | collected 2011 | reverse complement strand
TTTGGAGAGAAAAGAGCTTAAATTAGGACTCGATCTAACAGACAATTTTTCTGCTATAGATATGGGTAACTGTCAGATCAAGTCGTGGTCACTACATATAAGATATTACTTTACATGCTAAGCTTGCTTTTTAAAAACAGCCTTTTCTAGTTTTTTCAGACGTGACTCATAGCTAGAGTCTCCGAGAACAGCCTCTCTTAAGATTTCATTCATCAGAGTCTGATAGCCTTTACCTTGTTTTTTAGCAAGCTTCTTGAGGCTTTCGATAATCTCAAGGTCTATAAAAGCTGTAACTCTAAACTTAGCATTTTTACTGTCAAATTCATCTTGCTCGATTTCTTCCGTGCCATATTCTATTTTTTTCTTTCTAGTTTTGCCACTCATGCCATGCCTCCAATAGTAAATCTTGATATTTCACTACCTGCTTTTCTATCTGATTTATAGCCTTTTTAGAAAAGCCCTTATTATCCATACACTTCACTTCATCTAGCCGAAATTTGCATTCAGCGCTTTTACCCAATATATGAACGTGTGGATAGCCGTGATCCCCTGGTATGATAATAAACTTAATGTTTTTAAACCTAAGAATCACAGGCATACATACATTATATGTATATTTGATGTATATGTCAAGTTAATAGTATTTGTATAAAAGGGCAGTCTAGATAATTGCGTTTTCCTAAGATTACCTATCAATAGAAATTAGAAGTTTTTATAAAGCAGCCCCCCCACTTAGCAGAGGGCTACAAGAATTCACCTAACAAGACTACAATTATTTGTAACAGCACCCATATCAAGGTATCGCAGACAATCATTATAATCCTTAAAAGAATAGCCTTCTGAGGCAAGTTCATCGCTAGTTGCCAAGTATTCTATTCCGCTTTCGATAGATTCAACTACGAACTCAGTTTTACCACTTTGCTCCAGAATAGCTTCAGTAACTATGAATTTATAAGCGCCACTTTCATTGCCCGAGTAAATACCTCCAGGAGTTATAACCTGAACAGCCCCACTCTCATTACCCTTTAGAATCGTCTTATCTATATCTATAACAGCTGCAATTTTATCAGATTCCGGTTGTATATCTATTTGGTATGAGCCACTTTCATTACCTGCGAAAATATACATATTAAGTATTAATAATTTTAAAATAAACATTACTTGTCTCCCGATTCATTCAAAATATTAGTTCCTACAACTGTAACACCATAGAGTCGATCTCGTTTTTCCGCTGTTTTTGACTTTTCCCGAAAAATACGAAAAGCCTCTTTAATATTGTCCCTTAATTCTTCCATCAATTCTCTGTTAGACATATAGTAACCAGCTCGAAAAAAATTATCCTCTGATTCAGGATCAAATCGATTCAATACTTGCTGGCTTACCAATTGGTGGTTACTTGCAATGACTTTTCTACTTAGCACTTCACTATCCATTATAATTTGAAGCTTTTTGGGATAAAAGTTTCCGTCGCTGTCTCTTCCCACAATACCTAATTGATGCAGTCCTTCCATAGCATCAACCACCTCATTAATAGGCAGACCAAGCTTTCTAGCAATCCATTTAGGAGATGGATCAAAGTCCTCATGCTCTAATAGGGCATGAATTTCTCTCCATGTACCCATACCACTAAAATTCTCAAGTGCTTGTTTATAGGAGTCCTTATTTTCTTGTTCTTTAGAACTCATGTTAAGTTTATCTAGATCTGTTAACATTCATAATTCCCCTTATTGTATGTTTGAATTTCATCTCTATACTGTTTTAAAGCTCTTAATTCTGTTCCCCTTATATTTTGATCACGAATATACGTGAAGACAGTGTTGAGCAATGTTTTTCTTTTTATAGGGGGAAGTGAAATTAAAATTCTAGAAACATCGTGTCCGACTTCCGGATCAAGTGCAGCTTTGGTGCGTTCTTTTAATTTAGACTCAAGAATTTCTTCGAGATCAATATCAAGTTCATTAAGAAGATTAATAAATTGAGATGACCGCATATCAGTTTTGCCATTTAAGAATGTACTAATAGTAGTGAAGTGAAAGCCTAGTTTACTGGATATACCTTTACTTGTGCGGCCAGATTTTTTAATCAAAGCCCTAATTAATTCTAATAAGTACGTATTATTCATATTAATTTCCTTACCTATCTGCATTGAAAGCAATTTCCAAGCCCATCTATAAATCTCTTCTGTTTATTAGCATAAATTCTAATTGGGATAGTTATTTTCTAATTTTAATGGAAAAATTCTAAGACTAATCCAGGATTTTGGAAAAATATTCCTAATTCTAAGAATGCCGGCTTAGCCCAGTTAAATTAGGTATTTCACTAAGATCACTCGCTATTTACTGCTTTTTTATAGCTAAACCACCCAACGTAAATATCTGATATTTTTTTTGTTTTTTCTTTCATAAAAACTCTCATGAACAAAAATAAAGACAAACGGAGAGTTATCACCATCGAATACAACGAAATAGGGGACGACCTATTAAGCGAGAGTAAAACTAAAAAAACCAATCGGAATGTCATCCGAATAAACTTTAAAAGGAGAAGAAATGTTAAACGAAGTAAATCTAATAGGAAAGGTTGAAGGAGATCTAAGAGAAATAACTTTTGGTGAAAAGGAGTTTTACTCTTTTAGCCTTAAAACATGGAAAAAATATTTAGATTCAGAGGGCCAGCCAAAATACCTCTATAATTACCATTTAGTTAGAAGTCCCAAAAGCATGGCAGGCGAGCTGACTAATGAGCACCTTGGTCATTATAAAGATGGAGTTTTCCAGATTAAAGGCGAGATTAAAAGCTATAAGAATAAAGAAGGCTTATTTAAAACCTATATAGATTCTGCATACATCAAGCACGTATCTTTTGGAGCTCCTGAGGTTTTCAATGATTAGAGGGTTATTTCTAGCAATTATTTTCTGCTCATGTTCTTTTTCAGAGCATGGGCGTGAAGATAACAATTCAAATGACTTAAATAGCCAAACAATAGCTAGCTCAACACCAGTAGAGCTAAAATGGGAAGCAGGCAAGGCTGAGACTTTACTGATTATCAACAATTCTATGTTGAGTACTAAGGATTATTTACCACTGCCTGATAACGCTAAGAAATTTGAATTATTTATTCCCCAGGTCGCAGACCTTGTTGCCGGTAATGAAGCTAGGCTTTCCATTTTATCGAATCAGAGCAAATTTGCCATTCCGATTAATCTTTTTTCAGAAACGGAGAAGGGCTACGTAATTAAATCCGAAATTGATTATAGTTCTATTATTAATGACAGTCGAAATTATACATTAAACTTTTTAAGCGGGGATTATAATATAGATATTCACTTACAAAGAATGCCTAAAAGGTTTAATTTTCAGCTCGAAAAATACAGCGAAGTTCAAAATTATTTTAAATTTGATTTTTATGAAATCAATACTGGCGATGATAAATATAGATTAGGCGATATATTTTCATTTACTAACAATGAAGATGAGCCGGTATATCTTTATTCCAACCAAAATTTTGAGTTAAATATAACAGAAAAATTCAAAGAACATACGATCACGTTTAGACATAAGTGTAGAGGGGATAATACCTGGAACTATAACGTTTATGATAAGTCCAAAATATATACTAATTACGTAAAAATTGCTCCGATCACAGATTCTCTTTTTCAAGATGTAACTCAGGAAAACGGGCTAAAAAAAGTAAGCCCCGGAAAAACAGTATTCTTAGGTATTTTCTATAATTTAGACGGTATATATTTTGACCTTATTCAAAATGGCGGGGGAAGCAGGCACGTTACGAGCATTCACCGAAGCTTGGTTTTGCCGTCTGGATGCCGCTGCCGAGAATGTCGTGGTGCAGGCGAGGGTAGCCCCTTTCTTATTAAGTCGGATCAGCTAGTAGGTAGCACTAATCTATGTGAGACATGTTCTACGACCAATCACATTAATATGAAGGAGGGCAGACACTCTCTATCTTTTTTTATGAATACCAATCCTTTAATGTTATCTATATTTAACAGCAATAAGCCTTATTTAAATTCCATAAAAAAACGCATTTACTTTTATCCTGATCAAACTGGGGTGAATTTATGGGCAAGGTAGCATCTTTACTCGTTTGTTTATCTATGCTGGGATGCACAAGTTTAGATACTAAAAAAGAAAAGCTATACGCCATTGGTGCCTCAGTCCTCATTGGTGGAGCTATTGGTGCAGCAGCATCTCCTAAAAGCCAAGATGATGGGGCTAATGCCGCCCTAGGGGCTAGTATAGCTGGCGCCCTAAGCGGGGCATACATTATTGCAACAAAAGATAAATCTGAAGAGCTGTCTAGGATAGCTAAAGAAAACCAGGAATTAAAAAAGCTCATCGATGGAGAAAAGCAAGAAATCCTTATAAACGAGGGTAGGGGGCTACTAGGCTCGAATCTGCCATCTAAGGTCAGGGGGGTAGTAAGCCCAGGAGCATGGAAGCTCTATAAAATTGATCGTTGGGTAAAGGATGAAGCAAATCCCAATATTTTTTATCACCAAAATGAAATGTTAGAAATAGAACCTCCAAGCATTGGAGAATAGGAGAGTTTATGTGGAATCTATTATTTTTGAGTTTACTGTATGCAAACAGGCTTGAGGAGGCGGCCAGAAGATCTACTGATATGATGGTAAATATCGCTCAAGCCTCCTCGCTAGGGGGCATTTGCTTAGGTGCAGTTTTAATCATGTTCGGCGCTGGGGGGGCTGGAAAAGGCATATTGATCGGCGGCATCCTTTGCTCTCTTGCTGTATTTGGAGGGCCAGCTTTTATAGATGTTTTAAGGAGTCTTTTTTGAAAAAACCTTCAAGAGTGTTAAATGAAAGAAATCTATTTTTCTTTTTAACCACTGAGGACATAATTTTCCTTTCCAGCTTTTTGTTAGTTTTTGAGTTCTTCAATCTTAGTGATAAGGCAGGCTACTTTGGTTTAGGCATCGCTTTTGCAATGATGCTCATACTTATTCCAATAAGAATTACGCAAAGGGATAAAATTATAGCTGATTTTTTAACATATTATTTAATGCCAAGGGTGAGAAATGTATCCAGAATTAAAATTATATTGGAATGAGCTTGATGAGCTGAGTTATTGGGCCTTAGATAACGGTATAATCGGACACAGTTTCGAAATTCCATTAGTGGACATGGAAAGAATAAATTCCGAGATATTAGACAATGCGCTCCAAGGATTTTTTACATCCTTGTCCGGAGCTGTGGAATGTAAAATTCAACAACGTTGCGAGTATGGGAGGTTCAGTGATCAGACTTCTAGGGGTAAGGACTGCACCTTCTCACCTTCATTAAATAAATATCTTCTTATTCATATTCAAAAAAATATCAAGCTCCGCAAAAGTTTATATAAGCTGCTAAAGCAAGAGTATAAAATCAACTACTTAAAAGAGTTTGAGGGTGCGTATGATCTTAGCCCTTTCAAAAGTATAGGGTTAAATCCTAGGCGTCCCCAAAATGTGAAAATTCAAACGCCGAATTTTTATGCCAATACAATAAAACACGATTTTAACCATATTAATTTAGGAGATAGATCCGTTTTTGTTTTAAGGCTTGTTAAACCTACAGCAAATGAAATCGATTTTAATCAATTGAATTATTGCTTAATGATGTTGCCACCTCCATTTGAATGTTCCTTCCATATTAAAAAAATAAGAAGAGAGGTTGGCGAGTCATTCTTAAAAAGAAGAAGTAAGATAACAGAGGGAATCGAGGGCAGGGTAGGGGCAAGAAAATATTTAGAAACTGAAAAGGCCCTAGAAGAGGTAAGTCTAAAAGGAGATTCATTAGTAGAAATTGAGCTGTTAATAAATCTATATACACGAAATATTATTAGAACTCAGCATGATATAGAAGAGGCCATATACAATTTAAGGCCAATAGGAGAGTTTAAACTAGAAACCGTCGGGGCGCTTAATAGCTATAATTCAACACTTCTAGGCCAAAAGATGCATGTGGGCCTAAGAGAAATGCTATCAGTTGCGACAGCATTTTGCCCTATTGGAACCATTGGTAGAGGGGCTTTGGATAGAAAATCGACCAAATCAAGCCTGCTTCTGCATCGTTTTGATGAAACATTAGATTATCTAGATGTTTTTAATCAGGATTATGAAAATTATTCGGCTATTATTATTGGCAAGAGCGGCAGCGGCAAGTCTGTTATTACCAATATGCTAACAGAGGCTATTTTAAATGATCAAGAATGTGAGATTATTAAAGTAGATGTAGGTGGTTCACACTCAAAAGAAACTACGCTTCTCGGGGGAAAAGAGTACAAACTCAGCCTGTCAGCACCCTCGGGAATTAATCCGTTTAGCTTTATCAAAAGCGGCCTTTATATTAATGATATCACTTCAATATTGGCTAATTTTATTTCTGTGTTAATTTTAGAAGAAGGTGAAAGCGTTCTATCTAAAGACTATAAATCAAAAATTGAAGAAATACTCTTAAACTACATTAAATCTTCACCCGAAAACCCTACAATAATAGATTATTATCGCTTTGCAAAAGATCACCCCAGAAGAAGTCTTTTAAAAAGGTGGGCTGAAGGGGTTTATGCAAATGCTTTTAAGGGCGATGCATATAATAATGAAAATAGGCTTACTTATTATAACTTTGAGGAAATCTTCCAAGCAAATGATCCGGATTTTGGTCAGGGCGGAATGGCCGCCGTAATGGCAAAATTTAATCTAGATATGTTGTTTAAAAAAGACAAAAAATTGGTATTCATTGCAGATGAGACACCTTTTTTTGTAAATAGATGTTTTTCTTTTTTCAAGTTCTCAACTGCAAACGTAAGAAAGTTCGGTGCTAGCTTTATTACTATTTCGCAAAAGCTTAGTGATTTAATCGTTAATGCAGATACGGGTATTGTTGATAATTCAAACACTAGAATATTGTTTACTGAGGATGGTGATTCAGAGTTTTTTAAGAAGATTCTTCGAATAAGTGAAGATGATTTAAATAAAATTCGCTCACTATCAAGGGTAAAGGGCGAATACAGCGAGGCTGTAGTGTTTGATAATTTGGGCTCTAGGACCTTTCGTATAAGAATTAGTCCAGAGGAGCTTTATAGATTCTCTTCCTCGAAAGAGGACAATATGAAAATTAAGAAATTAATGGAAAATGTTCCAGGATTGAAGCTTAAGGAGGCTATTCGGTGCTTAGCCTTATCTTGAGTTTTAGTTTAGTCCATGGTTTTTGGGATTATGTCGGGGACAAAGCGCAGGATTATGCCGAAGGGGCAGCCATCGCAGATGCTACAGCTGATATGGCAAAAACTTTTGATCAAAGTGATAATTTAATTAAGGATTTAGAAGAATTTGAAAAAGTATCTAGTAAAATTGAAGAAAAACTGCAGGATACCGTCTATATATCGGAAGAAAGTAAAAGTTTAATGAGTGGTGTAGATTACAGCTCTAATCGCCTGTCATCAAATATTCGCTACACAACCTCTTATTTTAGAAGGCTTAAAAGGCTTCTATTACGTTTTGCTGCCCTAGGATCAGATACATCCACTGCTCTAAATACAATGGAAACCGTGGCATCTCTGTCAGAGGTGCAAAAAAATCAACAAACAATGATTATGATGGAAAAACAAAAGCATATGCTTGAGATCAATGAAAAGCTGGAGGAAAGAAAAAAGTGGGATAATTTTCTAGAAAACGAACATAAAAAAAGATGGGGTGTGGGCTATGACTAGTATTGGCTACAGTCCTGCTTTTTTAGACACGAGTATGATGCTCTTTAATACTGTAGGCAAATACACTTCCTTTTTTTTACTGCCACTATATTTAGTAAGAGCATTTTATTTTAGCGTTTCAGGAGCAAGCCCTAACGAGGTAGGAAGGCTCCTTAAGTCAGTAGTTTTGTATTTCATGCTGTTTTATTCATTTAGTTATGTGCTTGAGATTATTCTAAGCTTACCGGAAGTTATTGATAAGGAAATAAGTATTCATAATGAGGCTTATAGAGAATCAGACATTTCTTTTATACCTTACGCGATAAGGCAGCTTCTTGGGACAATAACGGCGATGTTATTTGATTTGGGAAAGGTAGTGTTTAGTATATTTATCCTAATAATGTCTGGCATTGCGCCTATCGTTTTCCTGCTAGGTAGTATTTTAAATATTGGTATAGGATTAAAGCTTTTTTTCGGGCTCATAGTAATAGCTAGCACCTGGCCTATTATGTGGTGGGCTCTGGATTATATGTTCTTCTATATGGCTAAGGGGGAAAGTGGTTTATTTGTTCTAGTTTTAGATCTTTTTATTTCGTTTTTAAAGGTGGCAGCTCCTTTTAGCTTAGGTCTTATGGCAATGAATAGCTCACCGGCAAGCTTTGTTCCAAATACTGTGTCAAGGGTTGCTAACAGTCTAGGAGGTCGTGGGCGCTCCAATAGCTTTAATAACAACTTTTCATATAGAGGTGGCAATAGTCATTCAGGTAAGGGCGTAAATGGAATCGAATTTAATTTAAAGCGCCCTGGAGTTAGTAGCGCATTAAGTGAAGGCAGGAGGAGGTCTCTTGCGAATATAAAAAAATCTGGTAATAGCTATGGTTCATCACCAAATATCATTACACAAAGTTCGCTAAAAAAAACCTCAATTCATAGCTCTAATAATAACTCCAATATTAATAAAGCTTTGGAAAATAGTAATGCGCATAGCAACACCAATACTCAGCGATCAATATTTAGCACTAATCAGCAGCATAAAAGCCAGCAGCTCATAAATAATGATTATAAAGAAAGTAAAAATATAATGAGTAATAATGAGTCTTTAAAGAACTCAAGCCTTTTTAATAAGAAACCAGCACACAATTTCATAGAGGACATGGAAGAATGAACTACTTATTTTTAATAGAAAAGCGCGTTTTACTCTATCTTCTACTAGCAGTTCTAACGATTTGGTCTATTTCTTCTAGCTTTATGGCCTTTTCTAATAAAGAAAGGCTGGTTTTAGTTGGAATTGATGAAAATGGGACAAGAATTATTACTAGCCATACAGATCCATTATTTAAAACAGAGGTTGTAAATTTCATTAAGGATTTTTCAACGAATCTTTATTCTTTTAATAGCGATAATTTTATTAAAAAAGTAGGCATGGCGGTTGATTACATGTCTAGCGATGTATGGAAAAAAGAGCAGGCCAGGATCATGCAGCTTAAAGAATTCGTTCTTAAAAATAAAGTTAAGGTTAATAGCGAAGTGCTTAAAATCTCGCATATAAAAGACTCTGAATACGAGGTTGTTCTAGATGTAAAAGAAAAATCCAAAATCAGCGTTAGAGATAGAAAAGTTAAGTTGAAGCTTCAGCTTGCAAGAAAGACTCGCTCGGAGTCTAACCCCTGGGGGATGGAGATAGTAGGATTTTATGAAACTGTTGTTAATTAGTCTTATTTTTGCTTCTCAGCCAAGAATTGCTAGTTACACTGGAGATGAGAGCAAGGTGCAAAAAATCTATATAAAGCCGGGGCTTGTTAGTAAAATGCGGCTTCCTTGCGATATAAAAGAGGTTGTAAATCCCAAAACTAGTAATTTTCATGTGCAAATATCAGAAAAATATAAAAATGAGCTGAATTATTCATTTTTAGATACATCAGCAAAGGCCATAAATATCATTGTCAATTGTAAGGGGCAAAGAACCTTTATCTTTGATTTAGTGCCATCTACAAGAACGCATATAGATTTAGTCAAAGTAGGGGCTTTTCAACTTAAGAATAAAAAGCTTATTTCAAGCTCGGATGATAAAAATAATACTCCTAGAATTAAAAAAAAGCTGATCAAAAGGAGTAAGGAATGATTTTTTTGATCGATCTTCTATTTGCTAAAACTGTACTTTTTGAAAAGCCTAAGGATACAGTAAAGGTTGATAAAATTAAAAAGACTAGGCCTGTATATCAAGGAAACCTTCCTAATTATCACAGAAACGGGCGTCAGAAAGTAGAGTTTATGGCGCTAACGAGTGATAAAGAAGAGCTTATATCGCATCTATTTAAAGATGGATCTACATATAATATCAAGCTTATTAGCGATGTTTATGCGTATAGAGATAAAGAAACCCCCATTATCGCGACTTATAAAAGAGGGCAAAGTTTAATAACTTTAGAGGGGACAGCAAGGCTTAATCCTGACAGCAAAACGGCTAACATCATTTTTGATAAATTCTTTGTTAATAATATAGAATATAATTTTCTTGCAAAGGGATATACTGCGGAGCTGGCTGGAGATGTAGAGGCAGATTACGAATCTAACGAGGGTTTGTACTTTGCTGCCGATCTATTAAGCGTAGCTACAGCAGCGTATTTTGATTCTAGAATAGATAGAGCAACGAATGCCTTTGGTGTTAGGCAAGATGAGAACTCTGTAGACAACTCTATCAAAAAGGGCGCATCTAGCGCCCTTATCGAGGCTTCAAATCGTTTTAAAAATAAATCTAAATCCAGCCCTCCCTATGGGCTGATTTCTGCAAACAAATATTTAAAAATGCTTGTTTTACGAAAAGGAGTAGGAAAATGAACATAAAATTAAATGAAGAAGCAAAAGCTAGATTAAATCACTTTCGAGATCTACATAAGGCCAGAGGATTAAAGTTAAAGCAGTGGTCTGAGATTGTTTCAGCCTTAATTTTAGAGGCAGGTGAAGTCTCCTGGGAGAAAAAAATTGAAGAAAACACACCTAGAGACAGTGCGATCGATTTGGCCCTAAAAGATCCTGAAATGGCCGAAAAAATCCATAAATTGATCCTTAAAACCAATAAATCAAAAATAAAAGAGAATAGAAAAACTTAAAGTTTGGAGGATTTTTGTTAGTCATTCAAGACCGAGATCTAGAAGTCATTGATTATTTATCAAAGCTAGGCTGGTCGCTTGCAGCAAATTTATCCAAAACCTTTTTTAAAAGTAATAATAGGGTGGCCTTCCGAAGGCTCAGCCAATTACATGAAAAAGGGCTCTTAACATATGTAAGAATCAGAGATTTAAACCACCTTCAAATTGAGAAAAAAACAAGAATACTTTTATTTGCTAACCTTTCCTTAGACCACAGAATTTACAGGCTAAGTGATGAGCTCCTTAAATCAAGAGGGCAAAAAATTAATCATTCAACCGATAAAAGGCTGATTATTCATCAGTTAATGTGTCAGGTTGCTCATAAGCATATATCAAAGTTAATCAAATCCACTTCTTATTTAACTGATAAGGACTACCGGATCTATAGCAAAGGGCACTCATTTTACACTTCTTTTGCCGACGAGGAGCCGGATCTTATAATTAAAAAAAATGGGAAGAAAATTGCTATTGAAATTGAAAGAAAAGCAAGAAGGGGACTTGGTTTAGGTAATACGGCTTACGAGGACCGAATCAATGGCTTGTCTTTGGACTACGATCTTGTCCTATATGTTATGGAAAATGAAGAGCATTTAAAAAAAATGATAGATAAATCTATTGGCTTATCAAGAGTAGGTTTTTCCTCTGTTTATAACCTAAAATCGGTTAATATTAAGGGGCTAGATCCTCTTTCTTTGGATTCCTTTCTAGGCAAATTAAATGAATAAAGCTGGCGCCATTTCGCCGCTGCAGGCGTTATTATTTTTATCACTATTTTTAAGTCTTCCGGTGTCCTTGGGCCTATTTTTAGGCATTAAATTTATTAAAAGAACCTCTGGCTTGCTTATAAAACTTAAAGAAAATGAGCGCAGTATAATAGCCTTTCTTTTAATGTTACTACTTTTTCTCCCGTCAATTGCCACTAAAAACGCAGCAGCAACTGTCATCTTTGTATTGATATATTTATTTATTTTATCTTTTTTACTGCCAACTTTATTTATGGGCTCTTTTAAGAAAATATTATTTAAACATAATATTTCTACTTTTGATTTTCTTAAAATAGATAGGAATATTTTTGATAATATGGAACTAAAAAAAGATGCCGGAGCGCTGATAGGATATTCTATGAAGCGATTTGAGCCAATTTATTTAGATAAAAACACTAGAGAAAAACACACTTTGATATCAGGATCTACCGGCTCAGGAAAGACGACCATGTTAAAATCCTTATTTATTGATGCCATGATAAATGATGATCCCGTTCTTATAATTGACCCAAAAGGCAATATAGAAACCATAAATGAGTTTCAAATGCTGGCAAATAAATACTCTCAAAGGAGTAGAATAGTTGAAGTATTCTCTTTAATATCTCCTGAAAATAGCCTTTCTTACAATCCATTAAAAAGAGGAAATCCGGTCCAAATTAAAGACAGATTGATTTCATCTCTTGAGTGGTCGGAGCAGTATTATAAGAATCAAGCGGCTGCCTGGGTTGGCAAAGTAGTACAAATTTTTGATGCCTTGGATATGGAAATTAGCATTCCTCTTATTAATAAAATCTTGATAGATAGAAAGTTTGCAGAAGAGATTGAATTAAAAATTAAAGGATTAAAGGATAAAAACCTTGCTAAAGTGGTTCATGAACAGCTCAATCGAGCACTTAAAGTAGATCCTCAAAAATTAGATAACTTGATCGCACAGATTTCGGACCTAAATAATAAAGAAACAGGATTTCTCCTAGAAAAAACGTCTAGTAACCAGGAAATTGATCTATTGGATGCCATAAAGGGGCGCAGAATCATTTATTTTCAACTCAACACCATGGCATATGATTTAACGGCGAGGGCCTTAGGGCGGCTTATATTAGCTGATTTGAAGTCTCTGGCATCAGAGATTCATGGCGGAAAAGTAGGAATGAAGCCAACCTTTTTCCCTATATTTGTGGATGAATTTGGCTCGTTTTGCTCCTCATCTTTCATAGAAATGCTCAAGATGTGCAGGGACGTAAAATTCTCCCTGCACCTGTTTTTTCAATCTTTAGCTGACCTCGATGTGGTTTCAAAGGAGTTTAAATCCCAGGTCCAGCAAAACTGTATTAATAAATTTATTTTACGCACAGATGATCCTGACGAGGTGGATTTTTGGGCCTCTGTAGCTGGCACTAGCAGGTCAAACGAGGAGTCCTTTCAGTACAAAAAAACCCTAGGCTTTAATATAAAAACGGGTATGGGTAATTCCAGAAGCACTCGTGAAATGAAAATAGAGCACGATGTTTTTAAGCAGCTTGAAGTAGGGCAGTCTGTATTTATTCAGAAATCTCCATCAAAAGAAGACCTAATTCAGCTCTGGTATCCACAATAAATAAGTCTAATTTATTCCATTTTTCTAATTAAACCTTAAAATTTTTTGATTCGTATTTTAGAATTTTTCTATATATGTGAAGTTACCGGGCCATTCCCTCGCCCCCACCAAGCCCTCTAAAACACAGGGTTTTTTCCTCCGCACCCCCCAACGCCTTCGACATTGGGAGGTGCGGAGGAACCGAGAACTTGGTGGGGGCGAGGGAATGGCCCTGGAGAATGTGTGTGAATTATGAGTAATAATATATATTAAGAGGGGCTTTAATCTTTATGCGGTAACTACTTTTTTGGTGTGTGGAAATTCTTATGGCTACGGATAAACAACCATATAATCGTCAGGTTTGGCGAGATTTAAATTAGAGGTATATATGCAAGATATTGAAGAAAAATACAGGTCATATTGTAACAAAATACTGGATACATGTGTAAAAAAACTGAATGGCCAAAACTATGGTTCTTGTAATCCAGATGAATTAATTAAATGTTTAATGGATGGCTTGGAAGATCAATTTAGCTCTGAAGATAAATATGATAAGCGTATTGCCTATAAAGTAGCTAAGGAAATCAGTATAATGTATAATTAGATTGTTAACTTAAATCTTATGCAATAGATAACGACTAATTGTTTAACACTAATTCTAAAAATGAGATCATATATTATGCTAACACAAACCAAGATACTATTGTAATGCATATACGTTACATTCACAAAATGTTTCAAGCGGCTTCTTATTAAGCAAAGATATGTATCGATTTAATAACATCTTATAATGATTCAATAAAACCTATAAAAATTTATTAAGTTGTTTCAAATCGTCCATCAAAAGCCAGATTATTTTTGACGCCTCATATAAACTAAAGAGATGTATATTAAATCCGATAGAAGAATATGCCGATTTTAAGTGTAGTAGTAATATGGTTTAAAGCTTGTGGTTTAGGGATAGGTTCGTTTCTGCTTTTTCTTTTAATATTAGGGATGTTCGAACCAAGCGATGACCTTTCCTTGTTTTCACGGACACTATTCTAAGCAGCAAGACAGTTTTTTATTCTATACTCCACTGGGCTCACATATCCAAGTGAAGAAT
>MDTC01221406.1_pt1 | contig 14297 bp, 5 predicted proteins | sample 811181 | NCBI WGS metagenome assembly MDTC01 (sample SAMN05326644, study PRJNA326480) | marine metagenome | isolation source: seawater | place: Pacific Ocean: North | collected 2011 | reverse complement strand
TGATTGTCGTCATGACGATGATGTTTTAATGGCGTTCTTTGTCAAAGTGTGTCGCGATTTCTCTTTCTTTACTTTCTTTCTGTGAATTTTTATTTTTATTTTTTTTGGGGTGGAAACAAACGACAAAAAACAAACGAACAAACAAAGCATCGATCGCTTTTTTCATTTTTTGTGTCGACCAAAGACAAGAAAAAAAACCAACACCAAAAAAAGAAAAGAAAAAAGACACGTCGAGAATCATTCATCAAAACCATTGCGACGACGACGACGACGACGACGAAGAAGAAGAAGAAGAAGAAGATGTTCTTCTGCCGTCCACATCGCGTCGTTGGTGTTGGTGGTGTTGGTGATGCCTTTCGAGGACGAGGACGAGGACGAGAACGGCGTCGGCGACTGCATGAATACCAACAGAAGACGACGGCGACGATAAAGAAAAAGGAGGAAAACGACCAAAGAAAACGAGGATGTCGACGACGTAACGCGTGTGTTTTGGCCGTGGTGGCAGCGTTTGCAACCGCTGCGAACGAAAAGGATGGTGGTGCGGGTCGAGCTCGAGCAGCTTCGAGAGACGCGATTCGTATTGGAGGAGGCAAGAAAGGAGGAGGAGAGAAAGTTGTATCAGATTTCAGCAACTTGAAAATACTCCTGTCCGAAATAAAAAGAACGGACACGGAACTCTCGCAAATGATTGGCCTGCTAAAACGAGCGAGCGAAGTCGGGACGGACGTGCCTTTCGATTCCATGTCGTTCGTGTTTGAAAACAGAGACTCCGCGATTTACAATTTCCAAAACAACGCGTTGAAGTTGGACGCGTTCGTTGACGCGGAAGAGTTGACGCCGATCGAAGCCGCCGTGTGGGATTCTATACCGCAAAAGAATGGTGGAGGCGTACACACGCCATTTATAGTCACGCCGAACGAATTTGTGTGCGCGTTGTATTCGTGCGTGAACAGCCCCGATGCGCCGCCGTCGACGGAAGCGGCATTGACGATTGATATGTTGAGGAAAGGCGTGGCGATGGGAAAGAGAAAAGATAAACGCATCACGGCCGATGGTCTGTTGTTGACTGCAGAAGACGCGAGAGGGAAAGTGCAAAGATATGTAGAAATTTTAGAAAGTAGCAGCATTTTTAGTAAAAGCAGCAAATGAGTGAATAGAAGGCATAAATTACTTATTACATGCCCTCGGATTCTATGAGCGTCAGCATCGCTTTCACGACTTTATTGTCCATGGATATGGGACCAGGAGAGTTTACTTTATTCGTCAAAAGCTGATCGATTTTCTTCCGCAACTCTCGCGCTAACACGCCAATCTTTGCCGGGGCGTTAAATTCGCACCAATCATCGAGAACGAGTTTACCTTGTTCGTGTTTGACGTCCAACTCTCCGCCAAACAAGAGCAGCGGGTAGCTTCCAACCATGGTGCAATCGCGAACGAAGACTTTCGCCGTTTGAACGCGATCACCGTAAACTAACCACGTTGATTCGTACTTACCGACGTTGAAATTTACACTCGTTGGGTGTAAAAATACTCTGCCGACGTCTCGAGAGTAGTATTTCATCTCTTTTCCCGAGGCCATTTTCTCGACGGCGCCGCCAAGCGTCTTGGCATATTTTGCAACCGGATGTTGCACTCGAACGAGTTTTGGGTAAAGACCAGCAACGAGCGCAGCTTTGATAATTCTAGAAACGTTCGAGTTTATGTCCACTTCGTCGTTCAAATCGACGTCTTTGTGACGAGTATTGTTCATATCGTCTTTTGCACGCCCAAATCGTTTGACGCGAAGCGCGTAATTTCGAGAAACGAATCCCAAGTCGGACAAAATCTGGGCAAAGTCCACACGCGATTGTAACACAGCCTCCAAAGCTTGACTCGAGAGATAATTTTCGTCGCAAAAACGTCTCTCTGCACCTCTACCACCGCGTTTCTTGGCGTTCAACCATCCGTCAAAGGCATTAACGACTGCTAAGTGATCTGATTTACCAACCGCGAACGCCCTTTTTTTCTTGTCGGCGTCTTCTCGATTATCTCTTGGAGAATAAAACAAAGGACGTCCAGACATTGCGCTTGCGATAGTCAACATCGGGTCTAAACATCCCAACAAAGAAGCGTAGACGAGCATCTTACCCAATCGAGGGTCACACGGCATGTGCGTTAAGTGTTTACCCAACGGCGTGACGACTTCTTCGTCATTTACAATTGCCATCGCTTTCAAGTCATTCAATTCTTGAACGGCGAGGTCCAAGGCGTTTTCGTCCGGGGGCGTCAACGCGAGCGATAGCGTTTCTTTCGCTGTTCCAGATTCTGGCGCCATACTTTTGATGTTCAAAACTAACGACTGAAGTGGTGTTCGCAACATTTCTGGTGCTTGCGTTTGCTCGAAATTGGCGAATTGCGTGCGCGAAAACAGTCGAAAACATGCTCCAGGCGTCGTTCTTCCGGCTCTTCCACGTCTCTGCTTCGCTTGAGCCTTGGAGACCCAGCAGTCTTCGAGGCAAGATAAACCTCTCTCCGAGTCGTATCGCATCTCTTTTTGCCGTCCCGTATCGATGACGTATCGAATATCGTCAATTGTAACTGAAGTTTCAGCGATATTTGTCGCTACGACTATCTTACGTACTCCGAGCCTTGGCTTTTGAAAAATTCGTCGCTGTTCCGCCGCAGAAAGCTGACCGTACAGGGGAAGAAAGTCCAACTCACCGACATCAGAAACTTCCAACAAGCGCGATTGCTCGAACACGCGTATGAGCTTCAAAATTTCAGCTTGACCGGGCATGAAGATTAAAAATGCACCGTACGTATCCTTTTCCATCAGCTTGCCTCCTTTCGGGACTATGCTCTCCATGCCTTCTTTCAATTCTTTGCGAATAATCGCTGAAAGAGCGTTTTCGATTAGTTCATAGTTCAATATAGACTCATCCACGTTTTGAATGGAACGTTTTACATCGTCGCTGTAGTTGTTTTCCAAATACTTTCTCGCTAAAGCGAGTTCGGTTTGACGTTCTCGCTCTTCCTCCTCTTTCCTTCGTTTCATGTTTTCGTCTGCGATGTCTTCGTTGTTTTTCATTTTGGTGCTGACAAGAGAAAGCTTCGGAATAGCTGCACGCTTTTCTGCCGCCTGCTTCTTATCAAGAGCCCAATTGTCTTCTTCTTCTTCTTCTTCTTCATCATCATCAGACGAGTCTTCGTCGTCTTCGTCTTCGTCCCTGTCGCCTTCGACATTTTTCTTCTTCCTTTGTTTCTTGGACGAAGAGACAATTTCATCGAGCTCGGCTACGTCCCAACTCTCTGGGACTTCACGATCGGCTCGATGAGCATCGTCTTCGTCGTCTTCGTCTGATGAAGAAGGAAGAAATGCATTCGGATCCACGCTATCTTCTTCGCTTTCAAGCAACGCTAGTTGTCGTTTCTTTTCGGCTGCGTTCTTTGCGTACTTTGATTTTTGACCGACTAAAAATCTCGTTTCGTTGAAAACATCTTCTAGGTAATACTCTTTCACTGGGTGCGTAAACCCCGGAATGGTAATTTTGGACGTTTTTACGGCTTTGATTCCGTTTTCCGTCGATCGTTTCGATGGAGTTTGAAAGTAGTCGGCGAATAAATCCGCGTCAGCAGTTGCTGACATGAGAACGAGTTTCAGTTTTGGTCGCTTTTGAACGACGCGTCTGAGAAGTAGGAGTAAAACATCCGAATCGACGGAGCGTTCGTGGACTTCATCTAAAATGACGTGCGTGACGTTTTCTAAAGTCGAATCACTCAGCAATCGTCTCAGTAAAATACCAGTTGTACAAAACAACAAGCGCGTCTCTTTACTCGTTTTTGATTCCAAACGCACAGAGTAACCAACGACGCCCCCAACTTTTTCGTCTCTTTCGTTCGCCACGCGCTCGGCTAATCCAATAGCACTAATCCTTCGAGGCTGCGTACAAATGATATTTGTTTCGCCACCTTTTTGATTGAAAATCGCGTGCTCGAGAATAAACTGCGGCACTTGCGTAGATTTCCCGCACCCAGTTTCGCCGGAAAGCACAACCACCGCGTTATTTTCAACGAGTTTCGTAATTTTATCTCTGGATTCCGACGCGGGCAAATTGTTCCGAACGGTTTGCATTTTGAATGCTGCCGAGTGTTCATTGGATTTAAAATCACGTTGCCACAAATCGTACGCATCTTTCAATCGTGCGCTTTGTTCCTCGATTTGAGCTCGCGAAAGTTGATTGCCTACGTTGTTGCGTTTCGCATTGTTGTTGTTTCTGTTTGTATTAGTATCTCCTTGCTGGTTTGCCAAAGGTGGTGGTGGTGGTGCTGCGTTAGTATTTCTTGGTTTGGGTGCCGCTGATGACGACGACAACGATGAAGATAACTTTTGCGTTGCTTTCGTTGAAGACGATGTGGTGATACTCTTGGTAGTTTCCTCTTTGCTTAACTCTGTGCCGATTGCATCGATGACTGAATACATGCATGGCCCCGATTCACTTTCTATGCATTCCAAAGCGGTTGCGACCGCTACTTCCAAACACGTCGCGATCTTTTCCCTACTATTACTACTATCACTACTACTGCTATCCATATGAGATAAATATATCAGTGGAGGTGCGGTTTGAGGATAGCCAAACACATTCATAAATGTCACGAGCATTTTATTCTCCACCGATACAGATATTGCACATTCCTTATCGTCTTTCTTCACGTTCTCATCTCCGTATATTGATTCAATCGCGACGATTTCGTCGTCCCACTCATCGTTCGTTTGTTTCTCTAGACTGATCGTGAACTTTGGACCGAGTCTATTTCGGTACGCAACAATCATCGGCGATACCGAAGAAGAAGAGGCAGTTTTGACTGCATTCTTCGCTTCTTCGATGGAATACCCGCGTTCCCAGAGAAGTCTGATATCTCCACTATCCTTCGCTGGAACGCTATTCTCTTTTGCGGTTGTTCTCGACGATGACGTTGTTGTTGGCTTATTCGCGTTGTTCAACAAAACAATCGGATCGTTCATAGCTTTTGGTGCAAACTTTGCCGGTAATCGCGATTCTGGGATGTTGATGACTAACCAGTCCAAAGCGCTCTCGTAGGCAAAATCTTTCGATTGTTTCACTGCAATCGTCGCGTCTGATTTCTCAAAACCTAACTTCTCTAATCTCGCCGTCAGCGCTTCAACTTCCGGGTTTGCAATCTCTTCGTCTGTTTCGTGCAACACGGTAAAATCGTCATAAGAGCGATGATGTTCCATCGTCGAAGACTCTTCGCATTCAAATGCTTCTTTGAGTAACTCTTCGACCATCAACCTCTTCTCCTCGGACATGTGCAACGTCGGAATGATCCGTTTCGGTTTCGGTTTACTATTTTTCTTCTCTAACTCTCTCTTTTCTCTCTGTTCCTTCTTCTCTAATCGCGTCTTTTCTTCTTTCTCGTAACGTTCAAATTTCTCCTTATATTCATGCGGAAGCAACCTTTGCAAGGGAAGATTCGTTGCGTATCTCGCCAACGCCAATGTCGCTCCTCTCTGAATCGCTTCTTCTTTCGAAGGCGCCACATCATTCATCCACAACACGATATCCGAATCTGGTTTATACTTATCCGGCAACACAACCTTGCAAATCCATTTATTCGCGTTCTCATCGGTGCTATCTTTCTTCTGTTGCGGCACGTACCGCGGTTTCCGGATGTCCTTTTTCTTATTCGCAAACTCGTCTAGTATCGTTCGCGGTTGTTTCACTGACGCTCTTATTACCGGCGCCGAATCTACAACAATTTTCTTTGCACTCCTATCTTTTACGTTCGTTATTTCAGATGATGAATCGATGCCTTTCGCTTTATCGCTTTGCTGCTTACTCTTCTCTGCTAATTTCACTTCTAACAAATCTTTCTGCTTTTGCGCTAACATTTTCACCGCATCTTTCGCGTCTACTTTTCCACCTTCGCCTGATTCCTTCTCCAATTCCTCTTTGTGGTGTCGCTCTATGTGCATTTTCAGTCGGTCTCTTTGTTTAAACGGATCTCGATCGCAATACGGACACTGTAAAGACGTCGCGCTTTTCTTCTTCAGTTCTAAGAAGTTTGCGTCTGGTTTGCTCGACATGCCTCCCGTGGCGACGATGCCTTTTTTCTTCTTCATTAACTCCTTCCGAGGGCCACCCATCCTTGCGTTTCTTCTTCTTCTTCTACTTCTGTTACCGCGTTCCGCTCGTTGTCATTCCCGAGCGCGTGTCTTCTTATTCTTCGAGAGAGCACGCGCGCGTGCGCGCGTAGATGGGATTTTGTGGTCAAGTGCGAGTGATTGATGACAAAATATGACAAAATAAACCCCTAGGTTTGAATCTTCTTCTCTCTAATAAAAATGTTCTACTCTACAACATTGCGGCCAGTTCATCGGCCGCCTTACTCGTTTCCTCCTTCGCTTTAACTTGGTTCTTAATAGCCGTGAGATCTCTGGGCATTTCATCTTTCGTGAGAAACTGCAACCATTGGTGCAAAATGGCTTTCTTTTGACCGCGGTATCGACACATGGTTTTCAATCGCAAAGCTTTGAGTCTCGTTTCGTTATTGTCGTTATTAGTATCGGCGAGAAGAGACGCGCAATTTTCCATAATTTTCACGTCCTCTTCCATGGATGTTGGTAAGTCTTCTAACAATTGTGTTATCCTCCCGATTAGCACTTGTCGGTATAACCTGTCGTTGTCGTTGTCCGGCATGACATTTTGCGCAATGAAGGAAAACATGGCATGGTGGGCTTCGTCTCTCGCGAAATTCCATCCAGCGCGTACACTTTCGTCTAAACCGGACTTGTCCCAATCAAACTTGTTCACGTCGGCTTTGTTTTGACCCATGGCTTCTAAAATGTGTTGACGTCGTTGTTCGACGATGGCGTACGCGACACCCTTAGAGTATTCGAGAGGAATGGCCATGGCATTTTGTTCCGAACTTCCAGCATCGACGAGTTTTTCTGAGAGCCAGGTGGCGGCTTCCGGTAACGTGCGCCACAACTCGACCGTATCGCGAGGATTTCTCGATTCCGTGACGAAACCACCGAATAAGAGAAAGGTGTCTGAATCTGCGATGGCGTACGAGACGGTAATTTCATCTCCAGGTTCTAAATCTCTTCTGGCGACGAGTTCGACACCGTCTGGTTTGTTCTTTTCCTTTTCTTCTTCGGATACGGCTTCTTCCGTCTTTTTAGCTTCATCAATTTCCTTCTTCTTTTTATCACTATATGCAGGCCGCCAAAACGCCGCCGGATCGACGTGCGTATGATTACACATGTCTATAAACGGGGCCACGAACGCTCCGGACGGAGGCATTCGTCCTTTATTATTCCCAACGTCTCCAATGTCCGCATCAATCTCCACCGCCCTTGACCGCGCATTCGCCATCGCCCATGCCCACTCTTTCTTCGTCCAGTTCCTGCAACTCGTCGTTGCCGTCGTTTCTTCCTTTTTGAAATAGGTCTCCACGTTCACCGAGTCCCTCGCCAATGTCTTTGCGCACGTACCGATGGCGTCCGCAAATTGCATCTCCTTAATCTCCTCCGTTGTCCACATCCCACACGTCGGCGAATCGATTACTTTTGGTAGCGCATTGATGTACGGAAAAAATTCTGATTTCTCCTTCAAATCTCTTTGTCTCAATAACTCTGCCGCTAACCGTTCTGACGACGTCGCTTGCTCAAAGGGAGGTAACGATTCACCACCAGCACCAACGCGTAAACCTTGCGTTCCGACGCAACATGAAAATGGAATGAACAGGATGCGCTCGCCTTTTTGAATGGCAACGGTGGTCTCCTCCTCCTTGCCACTGCTGCTCGTTCTCTCCCCGCAATGCACTCTCCGATCGAACTCTTTCTCTGCGTCCTCGTCGATGGAGTGTCCTTTAGGGGTTTTCACTTTATACGCGTCCACGGATTTGATTTCGACTTTGTTCAACTCGCATCCTCTCTGTTGGCACCAGAGCACGAATTCTCGGAGCCTTTCATCGTTCTCTGTGGCGGGGGAAGAGGAAGACATTATTATTTTCGTCGCGCGCGTTTGTGTCTTCTTCTTCTTCGGTCGTAAAATTGTGACGGCGGCGACATGAAGCTTTTTTTGGTCGAAGGAAGAAGAGAAAATAAAAGAGAAAAATAGGCGGAAAGTACCGGTACATCATTTTTAAATACAATCATACACACGCGCGTCATTTTACGTTCGCGTCAAAAACTTAGATTCTGTCAACGGAGTGACGATGCTTGCATCACTCTCCTCTTGCTCCTTGAAAGCTTGTTTCATCCGTCGCATCTCCATGGAAATATTCTCGAGGGATTGAAAAGCAGCTCTCGCCTGTCTTTTATATATTTTGGCTTTTTCATCCGCTTTGCGCGAGTTTTCAAGAACGAGTTTGGCCGTCAAGGCGGTTTCGAGAAGGACAGCGGAAGAGGAATCCTCGCCGTTAGCAGTCGGAACGCCATTTTCAGGTGTCGGGTCTGGAGCTTTGCAGCCTTCGAGGACGTCGGAGGATGGTGATGGAGAAGATTGATCGTTCGTCGCAACATTTTCCTTATTCATTTCTGTAGTTGAGACTTGCGGCGTTTTGAACGAGAGCGATTGCGCCGGAAATTCCGTCCCTGTCGCGGCAGAAGACGAACTGCTCTTCTTCCTGCTGCTCTTTTTCATTTTTGTCGACTTCTTTTCGACTTCTTTTCGTTCGCGACCTTTGACCGACGAAGCACGTTTTTCCTCCTTCAATCTCGCCAATAATATTCTCTTTTCTTGTTTCATGCGGAACAACTCTCGCTCTTCCAATTCGCACTCTTTTCGTAAACGCGTTCTTTCTGCATCCATGTGATAGCATTCTATGGCATTTCTGTGCAACGGCGGTAACTGTCCTTTCGGTGCGAGTGGATAAACAGAGACTCTTTGAGTGTTGCGAATTGGGTGGCGTTGCTGTCGATCGTTGTGGTCATACGCTTCCATGAAATCATCTGCGACGTCGTAAAACATTTCATCGTCTCCATTCGTCGGCGTTCTTTTGGGCGGTAGCTGCTGCTGCTGCTGCGAATTTTGAACGTAAATGATCTTTTGTCGAACTGGCGCGGCATCAGATGACGTTGGACATTCATCTTCGATAGTATGCACAGAATGCAACGTCTTCTTCGGCGCGGGAGATTTCATCGCCTTCAACTTTTCAACTTCCGTTTTCAACTCTTTCACAACCACTTGCATCTTTTCTATTGTCGTTTCGTAGTTTTGGCAGGACTTTTCCAAGGCTTCCTTTTCTTCGATCGTTGCGGTTAATCTCTCTAATGTCGCTTTGTGTCGAACGGCGAGCTCGTAATTTTCACCTCGAAGCGTTTTCGCATCCTCTTCCGAACTCGATTTATTCTTCAGATTTTCAATTTCAGCTTGCATTTGCGTCAATTCATTTGTTTTGGACGCTAAAAGCGCCGTCAACTCTTCGTTTTGCGCCTCGAAATACTCTTTGATGGCGTTGTCGTCCTCTTCATTCTCATTGGTGGGATGCATTTCTTTCGTAATAGCAGTTGTGCCGTCTTTTGCTTCTTGAATCTCTCCTCGCGGTGGCGCGGCGAGTTGTTTTTCGAGCGTCTGTACTTGCTGTCTCGAAACCGCCAACAAATTTTCAAGCTTTTGTACTTCATTCGTCGCTTCTTCCAACTCGCTCGTCATTTGCGCCGTTTTCTCCACGGCGTTTTCAGTCATTTTTTGCATTTCGGAAGATTTCATAAACGCAGTCTTCGCTTCTTCTTTCAATCCATCGGTTTCGTGCATGATATTCTCGAGTCTCTGCGATAAATTTTCTTCCATGGCTTTCGAGGCGGTTAATTTCGCCATCAACTCGATATTCTCGAGCTTCAATTCTTCGTACCTCGCGGGAATCTTGGCATAATCGTACGAATCAGAGGAATTGGTATCATCACCATTGATTTCACCGTGAACTTTCGTTTCTGTGCACCACGCCTCGAGTACTTTCACTCTCGAGTTTGCTTCGTCAACTTCTTTTCGCAAGAAATCGCAATCACTATTTGCGGATTCAATCTCTTTATCCAACTCCTGTACGCGCTCGTACGATTTCTTCAAGCGAACGTTCAACGTTTTATTCGTCGTGTCGACTTTTTCCAAGGTTTCTTCGAGCGCCAGCTTTTCTTCCTTGAGTTTCGCAACGTCTAAAATTAATTCTGTGCGCTCGTCCTGTTCTTCGTTGACGCGTTCAAGCTCGTCTTGTAAGCGTTCTATTTCATCCTCTAAATCCGCCGCGCGCGTATTTTCGAGCTCCGCTCTTGTCCACCAAATAAAGCCTTCCCGTTCGTACATTTTCATATCATTCCCTAGATAGTTAATCATTTTAAGCATGTCCTCTTTCTCCTCTCGGTGTTGCACAATTAGTTCTTCGTTTTTTCGATACATTTCTCCATAGAGGCGTTCAAACTCCTCCGCCTCTTCTGCCAATAAATCTTTGCAACTTTCCATGTGCTCCTCTTTAGCTTCTAATTCTTCGAGAGAATTCTTCAAATTCTCGAACGCGGCGACTTTAAAGGACATTTCTGATTGCAAATCTTCGCATTTTTGTTCCCATTCTTTCTTTTCGGAGCGAGTGATGTTGAGCTCGTGCTTGCGTTCCGTCAACGCCTCCTTCAAAGATTCCATCTTCAATTCCATCTCGCCTCTACGTTTCGCTTCTTCTCTCAACAACTCTACCTCTTCTTCCGCAGACGCCAAAGCATCTGCGAGTTCGGAGCACGCGTGCGAGAGTTCGGAAACTTCGTCACTTTTCTCTCGGACTTCCTTCGTGAGTTCCGTAAACTCCGCGTTCTTCATGGACGTCACATCCGCCAACTCTTGCTGCAACTGAAGCATCTGCACGTCTTTACCTTGATTCTCTTCTTTCAGTGATGCCACTAAAGATTCATACTCGCTTAATTTACCATTAATGTTGTTGTTACTGTCATCTTCCACTTCTTCTGTTTGCACGGATACACTCGCGACGCTTTTCTTCTCCTTTCTTTCCATCTCCTTCATTTTTTCGTCCAATTGTGTCTGTAACGCTTCGTTTTTCCGTCTCTCGGTCTCCAAAGTTTCCGCCGATCGCTTCGCTTCGTCCGTTTTTTCGTCCAAGAGCATCTGAACTTTATTCAAAGCTTCACTCGCTTTCTCGTTGTCTTTTTTGCGCTCGTCTTGTTCTTTCTGAAATCGATTTTGCACATCATCATCATTTGCCTTTTTGTCTTCCTCTTCGAATGTTTTCAGTAAATCCGATTTAACGCGGTCGGCTCTTTTATTATTAGCATTCGCTACTTTCGCGACTTCTTCGTCTCCTTCATTCTTATTGCTGTTGTTCTCTTTAATAAATAAGAGAGAAAAGAGCGATTTTAACGAATTGTCCGCTTTATCCGCAATTTTCAAAACTTCTTCTTCCTTGTTGTCTCCCGGCAGTTGTTTAGTTTGATGCTTACGAGCAGAAGTACTCGCTTCTTCGCCGCTATTCTTCGTTGTCATTCTCTCTCGAAGAGATAGAACGTACTCGTCCAGCGAAGCGAGCAAATTTTTAACTTCTTGTTCGCTGTTGGAATCTAACAAGGCGTCGGAAATGGAGTTTTGTGTATTTTCCACCGCCTGTACCGAAGGTTTCGTCGTCGTCGGCGTGGTCATTCTTTTATTACGATTGAAGTGTTGCGTCCGCGCGACCGTGTTCAACGCGTCGACAAAAATATCCTCGTCATCATCATTATCACCAGCGACTTGTGGTTTCATCGCTCGCACCTTTCCGCCAGTAAACGGCGAAACCGCCGTGCCTTTCTCGCTCGAAAGCGCTCTCAACCGTTCTGCCGTTTCTGTTGCTGATTTCTTGACCGCTTCCCATCTCGGAGAGGCAAAGATTCCAACGTTGTTGTTACCATCGTTTATTGTCGTCGCTGCAAAGCTAAAAGACGATGCTTGCTTCGCTGGAGCCGTTAAAGGCGTCTTGGGAACATTATTATTGCTATCAATACTCGCGTTCGCTGCCTTTGTCTTCTCTTCTTTGTTCGACGATGCTGCCTCCGTCATCAAAGTCTTCTTCTCCTCTTCCAACTGCGCAATCTTCATCTCTGCTTTCATCTTATCCTCTCTTAACGTTTCGTACATTTGCGTCACCTCGCTCATCTTCCTCGACGACTTCAACGAATATTCCGCCTCGTCCGACTTCATTCGTTCGAGCATCAACTTATAGTTCGCATTCTCTTTCGCCGTCTGTAACAAATCCATTAAAACCATCTTCGTCTCACCGACGTTCGATTGTTTCAAAAGTTGTTCTGCGATTTCTTCCGCGGTGTTATTACTTTTATTTGTCGTTGTTTTCGGTGATATCATCGATGATGGCGGAGGCGTCGTCATTTGTTCCATATACACTTTCAAACTCGGTCTCGTCAACTCCGCGGTTGTCAAATGTCTCCTCGTTGGCGTGTTCCTGCTGTTCGGAGAAGACTCGGAAAAGGATGCATTGTTGTTGTTGTTATTATTACTAGTAGTTCCAGTAGCGTTATTCGGAGAGAGCACGTGCGAGAGCGGGCTTCTCGGTTGCCGCTTCGTCGTCGTCGTCGTCGCAGAGGGGGACGGCACGGGCGACGCGCATCGTCCTCCACTCCCACTCGATGATGTCTGTGCGTCTCGAGAGCGCGTCGTTGCACACGACGCGAACCGACTCTTCCTCGTCGTCATCTCGCGCGCACTCCTTCTCCTTCTCTCTCTCTCTCTGTGCGCGCGCGCGTGCGCGTGTGTTCCGCGCTTTTCGATGAAGACGACGACGCGCACCCCAAAACAATTTTGGGTCGTCTCTCGTAAATATAAAGTGACCGTTTATAATAATAAAGTCTCTTTCTTTTTCGTCGTCAGAGTCGTCTTCTTTTTTGTCTCTTCTTCTGTGTCATCTCATCTGTCGAGACCAATTTCAAATTTTTCACACACACAATCAATAATTTTTCTTTCTTTCTTTCTTTCGTTTGTCGTTTGTCATTATTATTTGTGTTTGTTCCTCTTTTGTTGTGTGTTCGTAAAAAAATAAAAATGACATCACAAAATCCAAACGCGACGACGACGACGACGCGCACTTTTTTGTATGCGCGCGCGGATTGTTTTACACCCCCCGATAAGAGAGAGAGAGAGAAATGAGAGAAATGAGAGAAGAGACCCGCGCCGAGGAGGAGGAGGAGGAGGAGGAGGAGGAGGCGCCGCGTTGTCGTCGTCTGAAAGCGAGATGTCGAGCGGAAGTGTTCGAGTATTCCGGCGTGGTGCCAGCGCAATTGGTGAAGAAACACTTAACGACGACATCGTCGAACGCGTCGTTTGAACGGTGCGTGCTCCACACGCAAGAGAGGTTGTTGGAACGCTGCAAAGAAGAAGAAGAAGAAGAAAATACGAAGGAAGAAATGAGGACGCGCGACCCGTTCGCGAAGAGACTGGAGAGAAAAAGAGTGGAAGAGGTGTTGAGAGTGAATTTTGAAGAGAACAGCACGTGGAGTGGAACGTATCGAAGAATGAACAACAACGCCCTCGGAAAGAAAATAGACCTGAACATCAAGTGTATTCTGGACGCGTACGAAGCGTCGCTGAAGAAAGAAAAAAAAGGAGCACGAGCAACAGAAGAGGAGGATTCATCTTCAACGCACGTCAGAGTAGATTTATTTTGCTTGTTCTTATATATGCACGGAATAAATTTACCGTCGGCAAAGTCGCCGATGAAAGCAAACGCGGAGTGGTACTCCAGCTTGAGCGGCAGGAACTCTGAAAATGTAAACGCGAACTACGAACAACAACAACAACAACAACAACAACAACAACAACAACAACAACAAGAACAACGGCAGAAGAAAAGCGAACGCGATAAAGAGGAATTTGTGCGAATGAAGTTTTCTATCTCGCATTGGAACGATATTAAAACGATTGCGACGAAAACGGACGATTTGATCGATTCGCCCGGGCTTATTAGCGCGAATTCGTGGGAGTGCTTCATATACGTGTTTCAATTTTACGACGCGAACAAAATGAGAGAGGTTAACGCGGACGCTAAAGAAAAATTGCAATCGGTACAAAACATCTATCGGTTATTGGAAGATTCCTTGTCTTCCATTTCATCTTGTTCCGGCGCTTTGAAGAACCCGTTCGAGTTGCGCGTGGAAAATTTGAAAAAGCAAACGTTTGCGCGCGAGTTAGTTTCCACGAGTAGTAACACCACCACCACCACCACCACCAAGAAGGAAGAAGAGGAAGAAGAAAACGACGAAATCATCTCCACGTGCTTGATTTCGGATTGCTCGGAGAGCACCGTGTATG
>MDTC01131333.1_pt1 | contig 14297 bp, 14 predicted proteins | sample 811181 | NCBI WGS metagenome assembly MDTC01 (sample SAMN05326644, study PRJNA326480) | marine metagenome | isolation source: seawater | place: Pacific Ocean: North | collected 2011 | reverse complement strand
TAATGATGGCTTGTTTGCAAACTGAGCAAATACCTCCAGGGGTTATTGGTCTAATTCCTGATGGTGATGTAACAATCCAATGGAGATGGATGGGGCCAGTTTATGAGGACTCAACTCAAGATGTATTAAATAATTCAATTGTTGTAAGAAACTTACAAGAATTAGGAGTTGATAGCATAGAAGCACTGAAATATCTTTTCCCATCAAAAACAGATGAGGAAAGAGCGGAAATGCTTTCGGGCTTCCCGTTCAGGATGGTCAACGAATTACAGGGAGCTTATTCCCAGTTTTCTCGTTTAGTGGGGGGAATGATGCAGACCCCTCACCCACAAGCACCGGATTTACCCATGGCGGCAGATCCACGTTTGGACTTAACTCCATATCTGTATCGAACCTTAGAAGCATTACAAAAGGAGATGAGCTATGCAGGACGCTACCGTCCAATCGATCCCACAGACGAGCCCGCAAGTAGCAGTGGCTCCGAGCAGTTACGTGGCGGCAGCACCGGCAGCACCGGCAGCTCCGACTCAAGTGGCTCCGACCCAAGTGGGAACGTATTACCCCCAGGCAGTACCCCAGGCCGCACCTCAGGGGCTTACCAGTTACCAACCCGCCCCGTCAGTATCCGCCCCCCAATACCAGGAGTCGGCGGCACCCCAAGGGAACCCATGGGAATCGGCATTCAACAAGGTAGTCAACCTGTTGGGAAGTCCGGTGCAATCCCCATTCCAGGGTCAACCATCACAGCCGACGCAGTACAGCCCGGCCAATTACGGAGTAACACAAGCCCCGGCACAGACCTCGGCACCCTCGGCTCAGCCGACCTGGCAAACAAACCAGACCTCATCGCCCAGCTCTTCCCAAACTTCCTCGATCAACTCCTTAGAGGACGTAGCGAATCTACTGAACTGGAGTCCGGAAAGCCGGATGGTAGTAGCAAACTACGGAGTAGAGGCTCCAGCGATTCTAAATCAGTACGCCCTAAACCTAGAAGGGATGCTCGATAGTGCTGTTTCTTGGGGACAACAAGCAACAAAAACACTTACTGGGTATGCCAATTTCTCAGTGCGTGAGCATCAAGAAAATCTTGCTTATAACGAAATTTTAACTAATCCTGACGTTCTGTCGGATTACACGTTGAAGTATTTCGGTCCTGAAGGTCCATGCCCTGTGTATGAGTCTGAGCAAGAACTTGAAACGCGTGGCTATCCTACTGCTCCTATTCAACAGCAGCAAGGTATGAATGTTGCTGGTCTTCCTGCTCCCCCAGCAGCTGAAGCTCCTCAGCAGCCCCATGATTTCTGGGGTGCATTTAAGCAGCAAATGGATGTCGATCCTAGCCAAGCTTGGCGCATTATGAACCAAGCAGATCCTCGCGTTATGGCAAACAAACTGTTTGTTATGGAGTGATCTAATGCAATTGGCAGGAAGATATAAGCAAATGCTTAATAACCCTAGCCAAGCCGCTTTAGCCAGCGGCGCTGCTGGTGCAGGTCTTGTGACTTTAGGTAATATTACGTCTGGAGAAGCTTCTCAAGAAGGTCCCGGACGTTTATTACTTGAATCTTTACAGGGTGGTGTTACAGCTGCTAGTGCTGGCTTAGCTATTCCTTCAATGCGTAGGCTTCTTTCTAAACGCACTATTGCTGAAAATCTAAAAAATACGGATTTAGGTAAAAGAGCGACAGGCTCAGGACCTGAAATTGGAAATAAATACGCTGCCGATGCAAAAGCAGGATTTCCAGAACGTAAAGGAGCAAACAGATTGATGTCTGCTGTTCCTTATGTACAAGGTCTTGCAGGAGCAGGAATAGTTGCAGGAGCAGGCGGAGTTGGCGGGTTATATGGAGGAGGTTATTCCAATCTTGCTGAAGCAATTGGGGTACCAGGCTTCCAAAGTGCAATTGATCCTGAATTGCCTGGTTCATCTAATACAATAAACTCACGCCTTAATATGCAAGGTTATGTTTAAAACAGTCTAATAAATTACAGACTGCTAAAATTTTCTTTAGATAGGGCATAAATACTGCCTGAGTCTTTCACCCGATTACTTAATTTTCCGTATAACTGGAGGATAAAAGAAAGTGTTTCTTGATAACGATTTTCCCAAGATTTTAGGTGCGGAATTATACCGCCCTCATCCCGCGTATGTTTGCGAGATGGCTGTTGAGCCTGTGGTAGTGCATGACTTCACTTCACAGCCCGGCCAAACTGTGCAGCTTGATCGCTACAAGTTCTGGGGAGCACCTGGTACAAAGGATAGCCGTGAGCGTATTGCTGATCAAACGATTGGTACAGCTAACAGCCGTAACATCACCAAAGAGAAAGTCTTGGTGGTGCTTAAGGAATATACTGGTCCTGCAGATCCGGGTGATCCTACCCAGCCTTCTACTTTTAAGATTGCTCGCGAAACTCTGATTACTGCTCAGCGTTTGCTGCTTGATACCGGCAACCTGAATATGTTCCACCAGTCCATCGGTAGCTTGACGCTGCTTGATGACTATCGTCGTTGGCGTGATCGCGTCTTCATTGACGAACTTGCTAAAGCAGAAGCTAATGGCGCTGCTTCATCTTCACAAGGTGGTTACTACTTTGCCGGTGGTAAAGAGAAAGATTCTAGTGGCCGTGTTTCTTACACAGTTGCTGAATATGGTGATCAAATTCAACAGTTCTCTGTTCGCACTGACCTGTTAGAAACTGTTAAGGATTTACGTAAGCGTAACGTTCCTACGTTTGCTGATGGTCTGTATCGCTGTATCTGCGATCCTACCTTCATGCTTCACCTGCGTCGTGATCCTGACTTCCGTGAGATTGCACGTTACTCCGGTAACGCAGGACAAGGCATGTACATGGCTAACCCCATGATGCCTAACAACTCCAGCTTCTACATGGGTCCTCAGGCAGGCCAAGGTTACTTCCTGGCTGGCGAACCTGTAATGCCTACCGGTGTTCAGTTTGAAGGTGTCAAGTTCTTCGAGTCAACTAACTTCCCCAACAAGAACGTAACTGCTTCTTTCGATGCAGGTTCTACTTATGCTGCTAAAGAAGTAGCACAAGGTTTCTTCTTCGGCCCACAGGCTGTTGGTGTTGGCATTGGCGGACCAAACGCTCAGGTTCTGATCAACAATAATGATGACTTCAGTCGTTTCATCATTCTGATTTGGCAGCTCTATGCTGGTTTCGAGATCCTTAATAAGGATTTCATTACTAATGCATTCAGCTTCGTCCAAGATGACGGTTCCGTCTGATTGTTATAAACAAATTTCAAACTTATTTGGAGTAATAAATGGCTTATTTGTCTGCTAAGAAGATTTACCCCGGTAACTTCAACGAGCCTCTTAATGGTTGGTACAAAAATATCGATACCAACGATAGTGGAAGCAACGATGCTTCCAATGGCGGTCCTACTTCTGTTTTAGCTAATCCAGGCTGGCAGTTCTTTCAACTCCGTGGTTATGTCCCTGTGACAACCACCGGTTACACTTCTACCGCAAGTGTCATTATTCCTTCCCCTTATAGGAATGATGATACTCGTACTGATATTACTGGCATGGTCGTGTCTGCTGACACTACACGCCCTGCTTATGTATATCGTACGAATCTTTCTGTAGCTCAAGGCTGGGGTGACGGTCGTGTTGCTGAAAGTGGTCTCATGACCTCTGGTGGCACCCAGGTCGTTGCATTCGGCCCTGCAGGCCCTGTAAGCACCTCTGGTGTTGTAGAAGGTGCAAACTTAACTGCTGCTTCTAACAACATCCCTGCAGGTACTGCTGGCTATGGTACTAATCCTTTCCAGAACATTACTGGCATTGTGACCAAGGAGTGGCTCTATGAAGAGTTAACTACCGACACCACTTTCGAGGTGTATTCCAAAGCAACTACTAACGCAACTGCATTGAATGGTGGTTTCTCCATTCATGCTGATGACGTTGCTGCTGGACGTAAAGGTTACATCCTGGTTGAAGTTTGCTACATCCGCCCTGACACGGCAGTAGCTTACGCTGACATGGAACAGTATCTGCCTAACCGCACTGTTAGCTGATAATTAAGGTAATATAGGACCAGAGATTACATCTGGTCCTTATGCTTTATCAGCACGTAAAAACAGGAGCGCGAGTAAAAGTTGTTAGTGAGTGGGACGATGGCGATTGGTTTATGATCGAAGATCAAGACGGTCGTGTATTTACTGCTTATAAAACTGAAGTTGTTCCCGATCAAAAGGCAACTAAACAAGTTAAAAGTCTTCAAGTAAAAGACGCAGCAGCTCAAGAAGAAGTTCGCAAATTTCCTCCTGAAACACGCCTTAATGTCAATGCAGCAACCGCACAAATGATTGCTGATCACATTAAAGGAATTGGTTTAAAAACAGCTCGTGAAATTAAAGACTTACAACTTTCATTGTCGGGTGAAAGATTTCACAGTTTAGATCAATTAAAACAAATTAAACGTGTTGATTGGGATTCTGTTTTTGCTGCTGATTTAGTTAGAGTTTAAATAAAGCCCTTCGGGGCTTTTTTTATTAACGCAAAGTATAATAAAAAAACACAGGCGGCTTACAGTGCAATTATCTGATTTTAATAAAAGTCGTACTAGATATCATTTAGGATACTACGTTGTTAGTGTTCCTGCTGGTGACTATGCACGTCTAGAAGAATCTTTAAACTCTGTACCAGATGCAGTGTTTCATGACAAGATTATTCTTCAGATTGGTCGCTGTGACGCAGCTGAAAAGAAAACTCAACTCGCTTCGTTTGAGGATACATTCCAAGTACCTAGCACAAGAGTTGAAGGGATCATAGGTGACGTTGATCGAACAATTCGTTCAAGCAGTATTAAAGAAGCCTTGAAGCTATGGGACGAGGTCTACATGTATGAGACCAATCGTCTTGCTCAGATTCTTTATGTACCTAACTATAAAGATCCAATGCAAGCCCGGTATCGCTATGAGCGATCAGGTGCTGAATTTATCCAGGCATTACCTGGTCCAGCTGATACTGCAATCGGCGCAAACGTTTACCTTCACGCTACAACGAGATAATCATGGCTTCTTACTTTGACAACGTTCCTTATAATCCTATGGGCTTTGGTATGGAACGTTATGGTGGTGCCAATCCAGCAAATATTATTACTCGTTCTGCACCTAAGCAAGTAGCGCAACAGGGTGGTAAAACAATATTAAGACAAGGAGGACAAACTTTAGGTAGATATGGTGGTCCACTAATAAATTTAGGACTCGGAGGAATGGAAGTTTATGATGCAGCAAGAACAGGAAGAGATCCTCGTAGACAAGCACTGAAAACTTTAGTTGAAATGGGAGCAGGAAGTTTGTCTGCTGCAGGAGCATCTTCTGCTACTGCATTAACTCCTGCAGCGCCAGCAGCTCCTTACGTAGGTATGGCAGCATATGGAGCTGGTTCTTATGGAGCAGGGCAAGCTTTTGATGCTTTATATCCAGAAACTTTTAAAGACGATACTGTATACGGAAGAAAACCTGGTACTTTTAAAGTAGTTGACGGCAAACCACAATTTGTACCTGGACAAGATGTTGTAGGACCAGTACCACAACCACGTACAGGCAAAGGTGGTTTTGTAGTAGTGCCTAAATCAGAGGGTGGAGGAATTCGTTTTGATCCTAATTTTGATCAATCTTCTGTTTACAAACAAGCTTCTACTATTGTTCCTCCTATTAATCCCAATCAAGATCTTCCTGCTTCCGCTGAACAGTCTGTAGACAATACACCGTTCCAGCATCAAATGGCACTGTACGATCAAGGTCGTCGTGCAGCAACAACACAAGCAGAACGCAATCAAGTTCGTGATTTAGGTCTTGCCATACATAAGGCACACAATCCTCATTTATATAGTGACTTTCAAGTGCCTATGAAAACTGATAGACCTTTTAATCCCACTTTAAGTAACCAACCTACAGCTGTTTTTCCTGAAGGTTATCCTGAAACATTAGAAGCTTATATTAAAGAGGGTGGGATACAAATGCCCTACACCATGACAGATAAAGATGCACGTAATGAAGTTATTGAAGCTAATCGTTTAGAAGGACAACAAGCTGCTGCAGCAAGAGCGCAGGAATTACAAGCACAAGAATTTATGAAACTATTTATGCAACAACAAGCAGGAAAGAAATAATGGCACAGACAGTAAGTCAGCTTTTAGGTTTTACTCCTGCACAAAGAGCTGCGTATTTAAATACTATTGCAGGAGAAGCTTTTCTTGGCGGAGGCGGTGGAGATATTGCAGGTGTTGCATCTAATTTAGTTGCAAGAAAATTGTCTCCTTCTTTTTCAAATAACATGATGGGAGTAGTTTCTGCCCCTGGACAGTATGAAGCTAATCAATATTATTCTTCAGAACAATTAGCAAAAGAAAATTTAAGAGGACTATCAAAAAGAGATTATGATCGTTTAGTTTCTATTGCTGAAAACCCTGCTTTAGTTGGAGGAGCATTTCAAAAGACAGGAGGAGCAACTTCATTTAGAGGTCAAGCTCTTTTAAAAAACAAACGTCCAGGAGACGTTATGTTTGAAGATAGAGGAAATTTTTATTTTGATCCTGTTTCACAAGAAGTACAAGCAAAAGGAGCTGCTTTATTAGGAGGAGACCCTGATGCTATTTCTACATATCAAGCAGGTATACAAGATCCTACAGTTCAAATTAATAATTACTACACAGTAGAAAAAGAAGAAAAAAAGAAAAAAGAAAAAGATCCTTTTGAACGTTTTATGCTAGGGCAATTATATGGAGGTCGTAATCCTGTTGGTACTACTGGCAACCCTTTTCAGCAAATGTTGGGAGCTATTCAAAGACAAGGAAACCAATTAGCTGATAATTTAGTTAAACAATATCAAGGCTTTAGCGGGTTTTAATAATAGTAAGATAAAATAGATAGATAAGACAGCATTGTAAATGACAGCCACTAATACTAATAAGCAGCCTATGTTTGTTGATCGTCCTTTGTTAGCAAGGACCAGATTAACAAATCAAGTTGTTGGCAATAATACAGACCTTAATGTCCAAGGGGGACAAAGCCCCGGACTACTGGTTGATATGGATGCCACCTTAAGTTCTGATAATAATAGTGGTGGTGTTGTTGATTCAATTACAATTCTGCGTGATGATACATCGGATGCAGTGCATGCTGATTACACTATCAATTCAGATACTTCAGGAACTTTTATTGGACTAACAAAAGGACAAATTGTTTATGTAGAAAATACAGGTGTTTTAGGAACGCCTGCAGAAAGTGGACAGGGATATTACACCTATACAGGTACTACAGCATTAAATGTTGTTAATACTTCTATTCATTTTTCAGGCGTAGCAAGCCCTACAGCTTCTGGATTTACTTTTAATTCTTTAAGTTCTACCACTCTTCCAGCTGTTACTTTTGTTGTTTACCATACTCGTGGAACTACTGTTCCCATTCCAGGAGATGGAGATTACATTCCTGTGTTTAGCAAAACAGTCCCTACTAATTCTGGTTTTGTTGACTGTTCAGATGTAATGCCAGAATTAGCTTCACCTGTACCACAACAAGGAAATACTGGTGGATTAGGACCAAAAACACCATTAAAAAATCGCGGTATTTATCTACAGCGTGGAGATCGTCTTTATGTAGGTGTACTCCAACGAGGGGTTTATAACACAGCTTCTGGTTATATTCCTGGAGTACATGTTGTAGCTCAAGGCGGTTTCTATTGATTCATGGCAAAAAAGAATAAAAACTCTTTTGGAGGAGGTAGTTCATTTGGACGCTTCCAAGGATCAGTTTTTAGTGGAAGTACCCCTGAAGTTAAAAAATATAAAGTAGAACCAGTTGAAGGAGTGTTTGGTGGTTCAATACCCAACTCTTTATATACAGTTGAACGAGAAGCTACCTGGTCAAGATGGCGTAGAGGCTGGGAACTAGGTTCTGCAAACTTAACAAATACTGCCTACGAATATCCTTTTGAATATATTATTCCTACTACCACAGGAGCAGTTAATCAAATAGGTGCAAGAGAACCTTTAATGTCAGGAGTGTTTAGAGGATTTCCAACAAAAAATAAAGAGTTAGGTATCCACTGGGCGGGAAAGATTGAACCAGGTAATTTACGTTTTGACCGTCTAAAGGATACATCAGGAACATTACTAGCAATCTCAGGAGAAGTAAACAAGAATACTTTATATCTAGGTGTACCACAAGACAATGAAAGTTATTGGTACATTCAATTAAGTGGCATATTTAATACTGTTAATCCTGTACCACCACCGTTGTTTGTAACTTTTTCTGGAACAAATCAAACATTAAAACCTATTGTTGGAGACATAATTGAAGACAAAATTATTACAACTTCAGGAGAAGCTATTGGTCTTGATAGTAGAGATCCCGCAACAAACCGTCGTTTTGGTTTTGTTCAAGCTGTATTGGCTGGTGTAGACCAGTTCCAAGGCATTTTAAAATTAGAAAAATTAGGTTCTGTACAAGGAACAATTGATGGAATCCTTGCCACTCCATCAAGAGTCCCTCCACATACAGGACGCTTTTTTCAAACAGGAGCTAGATATTGTTGTTCTTGTCAAGATTTTACACGTAGAGATTATGCTTATTTATCTAATTTAGGAGTAAGAAAGAAACCTTTATTCCCCAGAGCAAACGTTTCAAGCATAAAACCTGGACGTATTGAAGAAGTTTTTGAATTAGGACAGTTATCAAATGCAATGATGACGGAGGTTAATCAAAAAATAGTACAAAATAGAACACTGACTATTGTTGCTCCAAGTGGTTTCCAATTGGTAGGTGTAGGTACAAGCGGAGAAACAAAAGATGTAAGAGATCCCAAAGCTTTATATAGGGATTCTCCTGGACAATATAATGATTTTGGTAAAGTGTATCGTCGTGGTTTTGGAGACAATCCTTCTTTAACACAGGTAGCAGAAGGTATGCCTAAGTATGGAGATTACAAACAAAGTGGATTAACAATTACGCAAATTACAGATGATTGGACATATGTTTTAGATCAATATCGTTATTGCAAACATATTTATGCAATGAAATATATAGCGGGAGAATTTCCTGTTGAACCTTCTGACTTTCCTATTGATGCTGGTTTAATGTCTGAATGGGAAAGTGCTTTGATTGATAAGACAGCAACAGAACAAACTAAATCATTAAGTGAGTTTATTAACTATGGAGTTAGTCACATGGACATTCCTCCTTTTAATTGTCAATCCCCAGTAATGATACCTATGCTGCAAAAGCTTTTTAACTTTCCTTCAGAGTTTATTGAGCTACAGCAGTTCATTATGCGAGATAAAAACGGGGTAGCGTACATTCCAGCCTCTGGCCAAAAACCGAACGCAGATGGTCAGTCATAAGTAAATCTTAATAATATAGAATACTTACATCAAGTTTCCCGAAGGTTTCTTGAGATGACAGTTTTTACTCACAACAGAATAAGCCCTATGGGTATAGTTAGATCACTAGCGACATGAGCCATGAATCTTCGTAGCGTGCCTCGCGATCAAGAAATTTTAGATGAATTTTTTTCCTTATCATCCAAGCCTGGATTTGAAAAGCTTGCTTGGTTATATGGAATGATTGCTGTATATGGCAAAGATCCAAACGAGCTAAAACACTTTGTCTGGAATAAAGACAATAGTATTAGCCTTGAAAACAAAAAACGACCTTTACACCCACTCCATCCTCAGTGGGTTTTCTTGTTTCAACTCAAAGAAAAACAGCCCTCTAAAATAAAGAGCTGTTGGGAGTCTCTTTCTCAAACACTAGCCGTAGCGCAAGACACAGGTCTGGTGTCAAGGATTGATGATGTCCTCCTAGCTCACAAAGTACGTAAAATTTATTACACGCCGTCTAAGCGGCCTCAACCAGGGAGTTTCCAAAAGAAACAGAAATTACTTCTGTGCCCTGCGTAGCTTGTTCCTTTAGAATTTTTTTCATTTTGGGAACGTTCCAGCGGTAGTTATCTCTTGACCTAGTCTCGGGGAATGCGGCATAATGTGTGCCAAGTTTACAGGTCCCATCATCACGCATACAAAAAAGCTGCTTACGGTCAATCTGTAGCTCTTCCAGGGTTTCCTTGACAGAAAACCAGACTTTGTTTTGCATGATTGTGCAGAAACTTCATACACAGATTAAGTTCAATACACAAAACGTCAACCATATTTACTTTAATTTAAGGTGGGTTATTTTTTATGAAGTTTAGTTCACTTAAAATAACATAACGGCTAATAAAACATGTTCAGAACGGAGCACGAACCTCTCGCCCTCCTCGTTGAACTGACACCACGATTAGCCAAAAAAAGATTTAGAGAAGAAATATACAAAGATTGGGAACATAAATGCGCTTATTGTGGCACAAAAGCAACATCTTTAGATCATATTGTTCCTAAATATAAATCAGGATGTAGTAATAGACACAACTTAGTGCCTGCTTGTACTAGATGTAATGCAGATAAAGGAAGCGAACCAATGGAAAGTTGGTATAGAAAACAAAATTTTTTTAATGAAAATAAATTTACAGCAATCATTAACTGGATCAAATCGAATACTTTAGAATTAGTGGATACTTATATGAATAATAAGGCAACTGCATAATGAAATCACTTAATGAATATGGTCAATATGTTGGAAGAGAAGAGGGTTTACCAGAGGGATTAGCAGATACTGTTACTGATAAAAAAGCAAAAATAAGAGGATGGAACACATATTATGATGCTCATAAACCTTTTCTTGAGGGGGATGGAACTAAAGGAGTATGGGGAGGTATTGGTGAAACACGACGAAATGAATATCTTGAGTATGTAAATAAAGGACTTAAGACAGTATCTGTACTTACAGATGATGGCTTCAGAAATGAAACTTTTATTGATCAAAATACAGACGAAGGAAAATGGCTTGCTGAATCTATTAAAGATCAAATCTTTAAATCAAACGCAACAGGAACATCTACAGATACACAGCAAAAGCTTCCAAGCGCAGAGAAAGCTCTAGAACTTTGGAGTAGTGTTGAAAATGAAACACGAAAAGAGGATTTATTAGAACATGCAGCTAAACGCCGCATGGCCTTTGAATGGCACAATGGAGAAGGTGGTTTTGATGAAATAGGAAGCCCTGGATTCCCCCCTGGAAATAATCCAGATAGAAATTTTAAAGTATATAGTACCCTTGAAATGACAGGGACAGACGGTAATGTAAGAAGTTATATAACTACATTAAGTACAGATGGTGAAGATTTTGTAACTCAAAGTGAAGCTAATGAGACTGCAAATAATTATGGACAATTTCACTGGGATTACTATGGCAAAAATGAATCGAGAATTTTACCTGGATCTAAGTTTTCTGTTAATGAAAATGGCAAAATAACATATGACAAAAATTTAGTTGGAACAGGATTACAAGAAACATTTGATGGTATTGCTAACGATTTTAATAACGCAGAAGCCGGAGATTATAAAAAGTTAATTGAAGGTGCCATTGCTTCTTTACCTGATAAATATACAGAAGACATAATAAGAGTTGATGATCAAGGAAATAGAGAAGGAGATATTAATACTTTTGATGCATATTATTTAAATAATAATATAACTAAAAAAGCCCCTGGAGATTATGCACAACCTCCTAGTCTTGATCTAGGTGGTAAAGGTTTTGATTCTCAATATTACCGCACGGAAACGACACATGGACGAACTGCATTAGAAAACTGGAAAAATGCACAAACAGGAGTTACTGCTGGAAACTACGCATTACCTGATTTAGATGTTGTTGGTCCCTATATTGCAGATACTCCTGAAAATAGTCTAGAACTTTTTCTTCATGGTACATATACAGATATTAAAAATTCTGGTATTTCAGATGACGATAATAGAGGCAATGAAGCTGAAGCTACAGACAAGGCTAATAGCTATTCGGAAACCTGGACTTCAATGGATCCGGGGGATCAAACAGTTTATCGAGATAATTTATTAGGTTTAACAACACCAAGCAGTGGAAGTGGTCGCCCTACTATTGATTGGGATGAGCCTTTTGTATTAGATTCAAATGGCAATATTATGTATGAAGAAGATGAGTATGGAAATCGAACCCCTATAGTCAATAAAGAAGGCGTTAGTTTTTTAGAAACCAGTATATTTAATGTTTTTGGTAAAAAGGATTTAGAAGAACAAGATAAGTTTCAAGCTTTAGCTTTTGATCTTTTAAAAACAACTTCAGACAAATTAGCTCAAGAAAGAAAACGAGAAAACGAATTAAATATATATAAGGGGCTACCAGGGTTTAATGAAATTTATGGTGCAAATTCTAGTATTGCAAATTCATTAATAGGTGATAGTGGCATAGGTGGTTATCTATCAATGGCAGGTGTGAATGTAGATTCAATGACAGAATCTTTAGAAAAAGGTTTAAGCAACGTAACAGGAATATCTAATAACAGCAGTGTTTTTAATTGGCAAAAATGGTTTGATGAAACACTGCTTGACCGTTATGAAAATATGGAAGAAATTACAGGAAAATTAAAAGCAGATGTAGAAGATTTAGATCCTATTTTAAACGAAAATCAATGGACTCGTTTTCAAAACCAAATAAACAATAGAGAACCAGGGACAGATAGTTGGAATCAATTGATGGATGCTAATAATCTTCCAAGAGGCGTAAGTAAAGAAAGAGCATTAGAAATTAAAAGCCCAGATACCTGGGGCGCATTGTTAAATAAATATGATTTAGATTCTAGTTTAAACAAAGAAGAAGCTCTTGAAATATTAACAGGTACAGAAAATGAAATTTTTAAAATCTATACAATTGAAGATCAATTCAGAGAATCATTTATTGATGATTTTATTAAACCACGCTTTGACCAATCAAAATCAATGGATGAATTTATATCTTATTTAGATAGTTTAGATGAAAATGAACAAAACATTTTTCAAACGCAAGATGCAATGGAAGCATTAAAAAATACTGCTTCTGCATATGCATCTGCAAAATTAGAACAAATTCAAAGCACAAGCCCACAATATTTTGATGCCGCATTTTACTTTGATCCTACAACTGCAATTGATGAGAGATTTGAAGGCCAAAAAGATGAAGATTATAGAAGGCAAGCTGAACGTGTTCAAGCTGATTATGATGCAGCTAATGCTAATGCAGATTCAATTATTGAAGGAACTATAGATGGTAATCCAAATGGATATACCTGGGCAGACTATGCATATTATTACGGTGTTAATTTAGCAGATAAAGATCAATTTGCACGTTTACATTTTGATGTACTTGGTAATGGAAAAGCAAAAGACGAACAAGGTAATGAAGTTTTTTATGATCCTGCCAAAGACATTACTAGTGCAGCTGATATTCAAGGATATATTGCCGATACAGTTATCCCAGCAGTTAATCAAACAAAAATAGATTTAGATGGCGCTGTTTTTTCTGAGTTTACTACACCAGAAGAATTTGCAGATCATCTTTTAAAAGGTATAGATCCTACTGAAAATAATCCTGAGTGGAAAGAAGTACTTGAACAGTTTGGAATGGAAGTAGATGCTTCTTTAGAAGAAGTTAAAGACTATATTATTGATATTACAAGAACTGGTGCAGCACAAGAAATAAGAGAAACTATTAAATATTTAAATGAAAAAAAATTAACACCAACACAAGAGCGCATAGGTGTTAGTTATATTGAAAGAGAAGAAGATGCTAATCCTACAGACCCGGAGGGGCAAACTGCTTTATTTCAAATTTTTAGTGATGCAGGATATGCAGGTTCACAAGACGAATTTTTTGCCGAATTTATGCCTGATGCAGATAGAGGAGATATGGAGTTAATTACACAAGCAATGCCTGGAGGTGCAGGGTTTAACTTAGAATCAATTTCCAGTGATCCTTTTACAGCTTTGTCACAAGTTGGCGGATTACTGGGAAGTTCAGAAAGTGTATTTGATACAGGGGGTTATGAGGATGATGATGATGAAGAAGAGTCAAATTACTTTACGCTTTTTGATGAACCAGAAGATTCTTATAGTGATGCTGGGAGGGATTATATTAGTGAATATACTTCATTCTTTAGTTCGTAATGGCAGAAAAATATAAAAAAGCAGCTAAAGCTGCGAAATTAAATAAAGACAAAATGGCTTGTAATAAACCTAAAAAAACTCCTGGTCATAAAACTAAATCTCATGTCGTAAAAGCTTGTGAAAAAGGGAAAGAAAAAATTGTTCGTTTCGGTCAACAGGGTGTAAAGGGCGCTGGCAAAAATCCGAAGACAGCCAAAGAGAAAGCACGTAAGAAG